>Ga0209812_10000355_pt1 | contig 42834 bp, 40 predicted proteins | sample JI71714BDNA_FD_187502 | JGI IMG/M metagenome (GOLD analysis project Ga0209812, IMG submission 187502) | Wastewater effluent complex algal communities from Wisconsin, to seasonally profile nutrient transformation and Carbon sequestration -... | ecosystem: Engineered > WWTP > Effluent > Algae...
GTCGCCCCGCCCGTAGGGACGGTGGCACACCATGATGTTCCCGAAGCGGCAGACGAAGCGCCGCTGCCTCAATCCGCCGCGCTTCCGGATGCCGCCGCGCCGGTCGTCCCCGCAGACGATGCCGGGGAACCAGCGCCGGCCGAGCCCGAGGACGTCGTCGCCATCGTCCCCGATCCGCCCCTTGCTCTCCCCGCGCCGCCTATCCCTGTCGCGCTGATGCCGGTGCCGCTTGTGCCGCCTGCGCCTGCAACCGTGGTCGATCCCCGCCAGCCCGCCCGCCTTCAGCGCGTGCCGCCCGCTGGCGGCGACACCGCGCCCATGCCCGCGCGCGTCGGGCTGCCGCTTGCCCCTGCCGATGAAGCGGATGCGCCTCAGCCCGCGGCCCAGTCGCCGTTGCCCGCCCAGCCGGCGCTGCTCCAGACCCCTGCGCCCGAGGCCCAGCTGCCCAACTTCGCTGCCCCGCCGCCGCTTGCCACAACCGCTGCGCCCGCCTCCATCGACACCTCGCGCACGCCCGCCCCGCAGATCGAATCCGCCATCGCTCAGGTCGGCGATCTGCGGGAGGCGATGCGCAGCGCGCGGCCGGAAATGACCCTGCGCCACGCCGAATTCGGCTTTGTCTCGCTCCGCCTTGAAGCTGCCGGGCCGCAGGACTGGCGCGCTGTTCTGGCGAGCCGCGATCCGGGCTTCATCCCCGCGATCCAGTCCGCGCTGGCTGACCGCGCCGTCGCGGCCGCCTCTGCCAGCGCCGAAAGCGGGCAGTTCATGGGCCAGAACGGGGCGGGCCAGAATGGCACATCGGACCAACGCTACGGGGCTTCCCCTAACGGGGGGCAAGGAGGGCTTTCACCATATCTGGGCCAATCAGGGGGCCAATCGGGTGGCCGTGACGGCGAGGCTGCGCCGGACCACCGCCACCCCTCGACCGCCGCTGCCATGGCAGCGCGCGCCGAAGAGGGGGCGGAGGCCACCGGCGATGAGACACGCGGGTTGTTTGCCTGAGCGCCGGAAGGGCTCGGGCGCATGATGAACACAGGGAGCTGACAGGGCATGGCCAAGCACAAGGACAAGGCCGAGAACGGTGAAGGTGGCGGCAAGTCCGGGAAGGGCGGCGTCATCAAGATCGCGCTGGGCGCGGTGCTGCTGCTCGGGCTGGGCGCGGGCGGGGCTTATGGTGCTTTTGCCGCAGGCCTGATCGGAGGCGGCGATGGTGCGCATGAACCGGACGAGCCCAAACTGGTGCTCAAGACCGAAGCCGATCCCTACCCCCTGCCCGGCGCCGAAAAGGAAAAGGACGCCGTCGCCCCCGTCTATGGCGAAGGCGGCAGCAAGTATCGCACGGTCTATTACTCCTTTGCCGACAGCTTCACATCGAACCTCGCGGATTCGCCGGGGCTGGTGCAGGTCGAACTGGCGGTTTCCACCCGCCGCGACGGGCGGGTGCTGCAGTGGGTCAAGAACCACGAACTCGCGATCCGTTCGGCGATCCTCGCCCAGCTGGCCGCGACAACCGAGGCCGAGGTCTATGACGTTGCGGGCAAGAAGAAGCTGGCGGCGCGGCTGACCAAGGCGGTCAATCAGGTGCTGGAGGAGAACGAGGGCTTTGGCGGCATCGATGATGTCCACTTCCGCGGGTTCCTGGTCCAATGAGGATGGCCCACGCCTTTGCCGCCGCGCGTCCTGCGGCGATGCATTGCCCCGAACTGACCACACGCGGCCCGCGCCCGGAAGAAAGCGCTGCGCTGCTGGCGGCGTGGCGGCGCGATCTGGCGCGGCTCTTGGCCGATGACCTGTCGGGGCTGCTGTCAGGCGACCGGCTGGATGTGACCATCAGCGAGCCTGAACGTCTGGGCGGCGCCGATGCCCTGCGCCGGATCGGGCAGGTGGCGGCCAACAGCTTGCTGCGGGTCGGCGCGAGCGGGGAGACCGCGCTGATCAGCTTCGATTTCGCCACGGCCATCGCGCTGACCGACCGCAGCTTCGGCGGCGACGGACGCGCCACCGGCGGGATGCCGGAGGCCTTGCCGCGATCGGCTGCATTGCTGGTCGAGGAAGCCGCGACCATGATCGCAGGCGCCATCACCCGCGCCAGTTTCGGCGATATGCCGCCGCCTGCAGGCACCAGCACCCGCGGCGACGTGATCGTTCGCAGCGAAAGCGCGGCGCGATTGAAGCCCTTTGCGCTGGACGCCGAAGTGCTGCTGTTCACGCTTGATATCGCCAACCGGCAGGGCTGCATCTGGCGGGCCACGCTGGCGGTGGCGGCGGACCGCATGGCTCGCCTGCTGCCCGATGGTGGCCGCCGCCCGCGCACCCGCGCCCCGCGCAGTGCGGCGAGCGGGCTGGCTGCACCCTTCGCGGAAATGCCGCTGCCGCTGCACGTGGTGCTGGCCGAATTCGACCTGTCGCTTGCGCGGCTCCAGACCCTCAGCCCCGGCGATACCATTCCGCTGGCGATGGGGCGGCAGGTGCCGCTGATGGTGGGCGATACCGTGCTGGCCCACGGCAGCGTCGGCACCGCCGAAGACCGCATGGCGATCCGCCTCACCCGTTTCCCCGTTTCCGCATCTGCCGAAGGGCTTGTTCCATGACCGCTTATCAACCCGCTCTAGCCCGTTTCGGCGATGTCGCCGTGCGCCTCTCGGTCGAACTTGGCCGCACCGAAATGCCCCTGCGCGATGTGCTGTCGCTGGGCGAGGGGAGCACGGTATCGCTCGACCGGCTGACCGACGAATTGCTCGATGTGACCGCCAATGGCCGCGTGATCGCGCGGGGTGAGGTGGTGGCCGAGAAAGGCCGGTTCGGCCTGCGGATCGTCAGTCTGGTGGGCGAGGACGGGCAGGACGCCCCGCCCCAGCTCGCACCCGCACCGCCGACCGCTACCGATGCGCCAGCCGATCCGGCGGTTTTCGCTGACGACGCGCAGTAAGCGGCAGGCGCGGCGATGATTGAATATCTCCTGCGGCTGGCGCTGCTGCTGCCGCTGCTGGGCGGCCTCATCTGGGGGAGCCTGTGGCTGACCCGCTACCTGCAAACGCGCCTCCATGGCGGGGCGGGGCAGGGGAGCGGGCGGCATCTGCAACTCGTCGAAACCAGCCTGATCGCGCCAGGGATGAAGCTTGCCGTGGTGCGCTTCCATGACCGCGAGATCCTGCTGGGGTGCACCCGTCAGGGCCTCGTCCGGCTGGGCGAAGCGCCCGCTACCACGCTGCCGGAGAGCGAGTGATGCGCAGGTTTGGAAGCCTTCGCGCAGGCGTCTTGTGTCTGCTGGCGTTAACCATGTTTTGGCTGGCCCCCGACGCCGCCCAAGCCGCTGCCGCGCCCGATCCGGTCGCCGCAGGCGTTGGCACCGCGATTGAACGTGCGCTGGGCGATCAAGGGGCGGGTGAGGATAGCCCGCTGAGCATGTCGCTCCAGCTGCTGGTGGTGATGGGCCTTCTCACCATCCTGCCCGCGCTGGTGCTGATGATGACGAGCTTCCTGCGCATTCTGGTGGTGCTGGCGATTTTGCGGCAGGCGCTTGGCCTGCAAGGCTCTCCGCCGGGGCAGGTGCTGGCGGGCCTCGCCCTGTTCCTCAGCCTGTTCGTCATGGCCCCCACGCTCGACATCGTGAACGCGCAGGCGATTGCGCCCTATGCCGCCGGAACCATCGGCGCGGATGCCGCGATCGGCAAGGCGGGCGAGGCGTTCCACGCCTTCATGATCGCCCAGACGCGCGAGGCGAACCTGATGATGTTCACCGATATTGCTGGCGGGGGGACGTTCAAAAGCAGCGCGGACGTGCCCTTCTCGATCCTGCTGCCGGCCTTCGTCACCAGCGAATTGGAAACCGCGTTCCAGATCGGCTTCATGATCTTCCTGCCGTTTCTCGTGATCGATCTTGTGGTGGCGAGCGTGCTGATGAGCCTCGGCATGATGATGCTGTCCCCCACCATCATCTCGCTGCCGTTCAAGCTGCTGCTGTTCGTGCTGGTTGATGGCTGGGCGCTGCTCATGGGAAGCTTGGCCATGAGTTTCGCGACATGACCGAAGATGCCGCCCTGCTCGCGCTCGCCGACCAGACGCTGTGGGTGACCGCGCTGATCGCCGGGCCGGTGTTGATCGCGACGCTGGTGGTGGGTCTGGTGGTCGGGATTATCCAGGCCGCCACCTCGGTCAACGAACAGACTCTCAGCTTCATCCCCAAGCTGGCGATCACCGCCATCGTCTTCGTCGTGCTGGGCGCGGCGATGATGGGGCTGCTGGCCGATTTCACCCGCGAGATCATGGCGCAGGTCGCCGACCTTTCCGCGTGAGGCCATGAACGTCCTCGACTTCGGCTTCGGAAGCCTTGAAGCGCAGCTGTGGCAGATCGTCTTCCTCTCGATCCGCTGCGGCGCGGCGCTGATGGCCGCGCCGATGGTGGGCGGCACCGCTGTGCCTGCCCCGCTGCGCATCCTGCTCAGCCTGACGCTGGGATACTTCATCGCGACCTGGGTTCCGCTCCCGCCGCCGCCTGCGATGATGAGCTTCGCCGCGATCCTTGCTGTGCTGCAAGAGGTGGCCGTGGGCCTGATGCTGGGCTTCGTGCTGCAACTCGCCTTTGCGGTCCCGCTGATCGCCGCCGAGCAGATTTCCGGCACCATGGGCCTTGCCATCGCGACCTCGATCGACCCTGCCAGCGGCGCGCAATCGGGCGCGCTTGGCACCTTCTTCGGCCTCGTCCTGAGCCTGCTGTTCTACGCCATCGGCGCGCATCTGCTGTGGTATGAACTGCTGATCGAAAGCTACCGCCTGCTGCCTGCGGGCCAGTTCGCCTTCGGGGCGTGGCGGGCGCAGAGCGTGGTGATGTTCTTCGGCCTCGGCCTTGCGACCGCCGCCGCCATTGCCCTGCCAGTGGTGCTGGTCTTGCTGCTGGTGCAGGTGGTGACGGGCCTGATCGCCCGCTCCGCGCCGTCATTGAACCTGTTCGCGCTGGGGCTTCCGGCGGGCGTGCTGGCGGGGATTGCCGCGCTGATCATCGCGCTTCCCGTGATGGTCCACCAGTTCAAGGGCGTGATCGAAATGGCGCTCGACCAGTCGCAAACCCTGATCGAGGCGCGCTGACATGGCCGAGGAAACATCCGGCGAAAAGACCTTCGATCCTACCCCCAAACGCCGTCAGGATGCCGCCAAGAAGGGCGATGTCCTGCGGTCGAAGGAACTCGGCACGCTGGCCGCGACCGGAGCGGGCGCGCTGGCGCTGATGGGGCTGGGATCATGGCTGAATGACGCCATGGGACGGATCGCGCGGGCGGGGTTCAGCTTTGATCGCGCGGCGCTGGACGGCTTTGCGCCCGGTGCGGCGATGGGCGATGCCGCCTTTGCTGCGCTGCCGCCTGTGTTTGCACTGGGGCTGATCGTCGCCGCTGCGACTGCCGTGTCGCAACTGGCACTGGGGCAGGACGGGCGCTGGGTCGCGGGCAATGCGCGATTCAAGGCGTCACGCATCAACCCGCTGTCGGGCTTCAAGCGCATCCTTGGCTGGCAGGGCCTGATCGAACTGGGCAAGGGGCTGGCGAAGCTGGCGCTGCTGGGCGGGATTGCGTGGTGGTGGGCGGAAGACCGCGTGCCGCAATTGCTCGCGCTCGGCACGCTGCCGCTGGAGGGCCAGATCGGCGTGGCAAGCGAGGCGATCAGCAGCCTTGTCGGCGCGCTGCTGATCGGGCTGCTAGTCATCGCCGGGATCGATTACCCGCTGCAACGCTTCCAGCGCGACAAGCGGCTGAAGATGAGCCTGCAGGACATGCGTGATGAAAACAAGCAGTCCGAAGGCTCGCCCGAAATGCGCTCGGCCCGGCGGCAGCGCCAGCGCGATCTGGCGCGCGGCGGCGTGGCCAAGGCGATGAAGGACGCGCAGTTCATCATCGTCAACCCGCTGCATTTCGCCGTGGCGCTGACCTATGATCCGGCCCGCGCGCCCGCCCCGCTGCTGCTGGCGAAAGGGCGGGGGGAAACCGCGCTCGCCATGCGCGAGATTGCGGCGGAAGAAGGCCTGCCCGTGCTCGAATATCCGCAGCTGGCCCGCGCGGTCTATTTCACCACCCGCCCGAACCAGATGGTGCGCGAGGAATTGTATATCGCGCTGGCATCACTGGTGGCCTTCGTCATGGCGCTTAAACGCGGCCAGCGCCCGCGCCGTCCGGTGGTGGAGGTGCCGCAGAGCCTTCGTTTCGATGGTGACGGGAGGCCCGAAAACCATGCTTAAACTTCCCCGGCCCCGCCCGTTCTGCCGCACATGACCACCGCAGGCTCCTCGATCATCTCGGCACTCGGCGCAGGCAGCGGCGTCGATTTCATCAAGCTGGCTTCGGACATTTCCGCCGCCAGCTTTGCCGCGCAGCGCGATGCTGTCACTGCGCGCAAGACGTCGCTGGAGGCGCAGATTTCCGCCGCCGGACAGCTGCGCGGCGCTGTCACCGGGCTGGCGAGCGCTCTGGGTGATCGCATTCGCAACGGCGATCTTGCCCCCAAAGGCGAGATTGCCAACCCCGGCGTCGCCCGCGTGACTGTGCCGCCGGGCCTGTCGCCGCGCGGCAATTTCCAGCTTGAGGTGACGCAGCTCGCCAGCAGCCAGACGCTGGTGGGCCGCGCCTATGCCAGCCGCGATGCGCTGGTGGGCGAAGGCACGCTGACCCTGCGGTTCGGCACGGTGGACGGCGCCAGCTTTGCCGCCGATAGCGCGCGGCCCGCGATCGACATTGCGGTCACCGCCACCGACACGCTGGCCACGTTGGCGACCAAGATCAATCAGGCGAGCGGCGGGGCGGTGCAGGCCTATGTCGCCAATGGCGCGGCGGGCGCGCAGCTGGTGATGAAGGGGCGCGAAGGCGCGGCCAACGGCTTTGTGATCGAAGCGGCAGGAGCGGGCGGGGGCGATGCGCCCGGCGATCTGGGCTATCTCGGCTGGACGCCCGCGACCAACACCACCCAGCTTCAAGGCACCGCGCGCGATGCCGCCTTCCGGCTCGATTCCGTGGCGATGACCAGCCCCACCAACCGCGTTGCCGGCCTGCCGGGCGGCTTCACGCTCAACCTCACCGGCACCAACACGGGCGCCCCCACCGCGTTGAGCTTTGCCAGCAGCACCGATGCGATTGCCAGCGTGATGGAGGATTTCGTCGCCGCGCTGAACGATATTGCCGGGCAGCTGAACACGCTGGCCGCTCCGGTCGGCGGCGAGCTTGGCAATGATCCGGGCGCGCGGGAATTGCGCCGCGATCTCGCCGGGCTGGCGGGCAGGGTGGTGATGCCGGGCGCAGCCGATGGCGAGCCGCGCACGCTGGGCGACCTCGGGCTGGCGATCAACCGCGATGGCAGCTTCCGGATCGATTCGGCGCGGCTGACCCGCAGCCTCGAAACCAGCCCCGATGCGGTCGCGGCAATGTTCACCACCGGAGTCAGCGGCGTCTTTGCGACGATGGACCGCTTTGCGCGCGAGAACTCGCTCGTGACCGATCCCGGCACGCTCGGCGGATCGCTGCGCCGCTTCGAAACACAGGCCGCCGCCAGCGATGAACGCCTGTCGAAGATTGCCGAACAGCAGGAGGCCCTGCGCGAACGCCTGACCCGCGAATTCACCGCCTCGGAACGCCGCGTGGCAGCATCGCAATCGACCTTGTCGTTCCTGCGCCAGCAGGTCGATATGTGGTCGAACAGCGACCGATAAGGGGCATTTCATGCAAATGTTCAGCCAGAACCCTGCCGCTGCCTATCGCCGTGTCGCCTTGGAGGCGCGGATCGAGGCGTCAGGCAGCGCAGACCTCACCCGCATCTGTCTTGAAGAAGCGCAGGCCGCGCTGGGCCATGCGTTGATCGCGCTGGAACGCGGCCTGCCAGCGCCCAGAGAGCCGCTAACCCGCGCGCAGACAATCCTGCTGTGGCTCGCCCAATCGGTCGCGCCGGGCCATCCGCTGGGGACGAGCCTCAAGGCGTTCTATGGCGGGCTGGCGGGGCAGATCGGGGGCAATGTCCTACAGGCCGATGCCGCGAGCCTTGCTGGAATTCAGCAAGATATCAGGGATATACTTGCGGCAGCGGGATAGCGCCCGCAACGTTTCACGTGGAACATTTGCAAAACATCGCCGTCAGCCAACCCACTCGCCGATGATCCGCGCCGCATCATCGGGATCCTGAAACGGGTGGAAATGGGTCATGTCGGGCCGGTAGAGATCCGTCCCTTGTGGCAAGTGCGCGGCGAGATCGGGCCAGGTGGGCGAGCTTTTGAAATCGTTGAGATTGGTCATCTCAGCGCGCACCACCAGCACCGGGATATCGACGCGTTTGGCGGCCTCCAGCACAGCGCCATTGCTGCGGCTTGACGCATAGACGCTGGCTTCGACCTCGGGCGCGCAGGCCAGTTCCAGACCCTCTCCCGAAGCGGCGGGAACAAGGCCATAGCGGCAGTAATCAGCGAAAACGCGGGGGTCGAACAGGTTGTACGGATCGCGGGTCTGGAAGCGTTCGATCATCGCTTCGGGCGAAGCGAAGTCGCGCTTGCGCCGGATGGCGGGGTGGGGGTTGTCGGCGGAGTAGAGCGGTTCGCCGGGGGCGTAGAACTCCGGCGCGAGGATCACCGGATCGAACAGGACAAGGCGGCTGAACGCATCCGGGTGATCGGCGGCGACTTGCAGCAAGGTATGCGCGCCCATCGAATGGCCGATGCCGACCGCGCCTGACAGGCCGGCTTGTTCCATGAAATCAGCGACATCACGCGCCACCAGCCGCCAGTCGTCAATCGGCGCGGCGCGCGATCCGCCATGGCCGCGCAGGTCTATGGCGTATGCGGGGTGGGCCGGGAAGGCTTCGATAATCGCGTCGAACACGCGGCCATGAAACCCCGTCGCATGGGCGAAAACCAGCGGCACACCGCCACCGTCGGAGGCCCATTCATGCACGGCAAGGTCGATGCCATTGACGGGGTAGAGACGGGTGACGGGAGCGGGACGGGTCGAGGTCATGCCCCCGCTTGGCCGGATCGCTGGCCCCAAGTCAATCGTACAGCTTTGCTAGGGGTCACTCGGCAGCGAGGGCTTCAGGCTCGCCGCGATTGCGGATGAAATGCAGCGCCTCGGCCAGCCGGTCAGGGGCGATCAGGTGGAGCGCGCCGAGGTACAGCGTCACACCCAGCGTCACTGCCAGCCCCAGCGCGAGGATGTCCGGCACCGGCGGCAAGACCTGCAAGACCAGCGCCACGCCTGCTGCCATCACCAGCGCGGCCGCCAGCGGCGGGGCAATGGCACGGGCAAGCCCGCTGTAATGGAAGCCCAGGACGGGCTGCGACAGCACGATCGTCGCGCCTGCCAGCACCGCCATGCCCCCGACCCAGCCCCACGCAAAGCCGGTCACCCCCCATTGCGAACCGACAAGGAAGGCAATCGGCATAGCGACGCTGCCCAGCATCGTCACCTTCAGGGCAATGCCCGGATAGCCGCGCGCATTGGTGGCGGGCGAGAACAGGATCTGAAGCGTCAGCATCGCCATCGCGCTTGCCAGAATCGGCAGCAGCGGGACGATCTCGATCCACTTTTCGCCCAGCAAAACCGGCACCAGCACCGGGGCGACCACGGCAATCCCGGCATAGGCGGGCAGGCCCACCAGCATCACCAGCCGGATCGTGGCGAGCAGGGCGGAGGAGCCCCATTCGGTATGCCCCTCGCCCTGCTGGCGCGAATAGGCCGCATAGGCGACCTCGTTGATCGGCGGCACGAACTTGGCGGCGAGCAATTGCGCCAGAAACAGACCGGTGGTGTAAACGCCCAACTGGTGCGGATCGAGCACGCGCCCGGCGATCATCACATCGGCCTGGCTCTGGACGAACCAGAACAGCTGGGTGACGGTCATCACTCCGCCGAAGCCTGCGATATGGCCTGCGCCGGCAAAGCGGAAAATCGGACGGATCGGCGCGCGCGCGGCCCATGTCATGCCGACCGCTTCGGTCAGCAGCATCATCATCGGCGCGAACACCAGCGTCCACACGCCCCAGCCGCTCAAGGCCCCGGTCAGCGCGGTGATCGCGCCAGCCATCGCCGCCGCCAGCCGCACCTGCGCCGGGCGTCGGAAGTCCATCTGGCGGCTCAGGATCGCATGGGGCAGCGCGCAGAACGGCACCGCGAGATAGAGCAGCGATTGCACCCGCAGCAGGTCTGTCACCATCGGCTGTTCAAACCACATGGCAACCAGCGGCGCGGCCAGGAACTGGATCAGAGCCAACCCGCCATTCAGCAGGATCAGCATCCCCAGCGTCTGGCGCAGGCGTTCTTCTGACACCTCGTCCTCGCGGATCAGTGCGCTCGCCAGGCCCCACCCATTCATGGTGTTGAGCAGCGTCAGCATGACCTGCGCCATGGCGAACAGGCCATAGTCCTGCGGTGCGAGCAGGCGGATCACGATCAGGGTCGAGGCCCAGGACACGATCTGGGTGAGCACCTGACTGCCCGAGCGCCAGATCACCGCCGTGCGCACCTGCGCTGCCAGCGAGGGGCCTTTCAGAACGGGGTCAGCCTCAGCCATGGATAATCCCGGGCGAGGCAATCGCGACCGTTGCGGGCGAGGGCGGCAGTTCCGGCCCCCAAGCCTGCGCCAGCATCCTCGACGCGGTGCGGCTGCGCACGAACAGCAGGTCGACCATGTCGTAGCCGCGGACTGCGCCCATCGCTTCCTTGTAGCCGGTATCGCCCACGCCCATGTCCATGATGCTCTGCCCGTCGGCAATGGCGTCTTCCATGGCGCGGTAATTTGTGAGCTTGCCGATGCCGAGATGCCCCAGGTCCTCGGCGTAGCTTCCCGCGATGCCATATTGCACCGGACCGTCATCCAGATCGAAGCTGAAGGCGACCGGGCGGTCGTCCAGCATCAGGATGGTCGCGGAAAGGTTTTCGGCAATGACAGGATCGCCCAGCGCATAGTTCCACAAGGCGCGCTGAACCGGGGTCATGAATTTGGCGCCGCTGCCATCGGTGGTGCGGCCGATCCAGCTTTGCGCTTCGATGCGGCCCATGTCCTCAAGCGCCCCGGTGGTCCAGTCGCTCCCGCGCACATAGCGCCAGCGGGGCGTGCCGTGGTCTTCAAGCTTGCGCCACGCGGCGCGCAGTTTGCGCGCGGTGGAGGCGCTCGGCCAGCCGCGGCCGCGGGCGGCATCCAGATCGATCACCCAGCTTGTTCCGGCCGGGCGGGACAGCACGGTCCAGTTGGCAAGCTGCGCGGCGGCGATCAGCAGCACGGTCGCCGGATCATCGGCGCGCGCCGGGCCAACCCGCCAGACCGGGCCAAGGCAGCGTGCGGCAGCGTGATCGAGGCTGTGGGCCAGTTCGAAGACATCGCAATCAGGCGCAATAAGCGGAGCGCGCAGCGGCCAGTAAGACCCCGGCACCTTGCGCGCGCGGCCAACCGACAGGCCGAAAACAATGGTCGGGATCGCGGCCAGCACCGAGCCATCGGCATCGCGTCGCAACAACAGCGTGCGGCCGCGATCAGGCGCGCGTGCGGCATACCAGGCAGAGCGCAGGAAACCGTGTCCGGCCAGATTGCAGGCAGCAAGCGTGTTGATTTCGGGCGGAAAGCCCTCAACCGCTGCGACCGTCAGGCGGCCCGATGCAATCCTGCTCTCGTACATTCCTCACCTTGCATGGCCGGAGGGGGCGAAGGTCGAGCCTTGCCATAGCGGGCGGGCGTAACCACGCGGTTAACCACAGGCCTGAGAAATCGACGCTTTCACCCTCGGGCAGCGCCGCCGGATCAGCCGCGGTGCGGCACGGCTTCGTGGTCGTAGGGACAGTGGCGGCAGGCCGATCCGCAGCATTTGCCGCGCTTCAGATGGGCGACGGCCGTGAACACCGTGTAGCCCGTGTCCGGATCGCGATAGGTGCTTTCCCCGCGCGCGCAGGCGGCTTCGTGCAGGGCGTGCCAGAGAGGCTGGGTCATCGCGCCGGGCCATAGGGCCAAAGTGACCGCGATGCCATGCGCGATACAAAATCTCTTGCATGGGCAGCATACCCGCTTGCGCCCGGCACGCTTTTGCGCTCTCAAACCCTCCTGCCTTTTTTCCCGGAGAGCGCCCTTGCGTTTCGTGCTGTTTGTCGCCGCCCTACTGTTCGCCATTCCCGCCCACGCGCAGGGGATTCAACAGACCAAGGGCAATTACGAGGACAAGTTCCGTCAGCTGGACGAGGTGCTGCCTGACGCCAACACCTACCGCAATGCCAGCGGTGCGCCGGGCCATGAATACTGGCAGCAGAAGGTCGATTACACGATCAAGGCCGAGCTGGACGAGAGCAAGCGTCGCATCACTGCGCGGGCCACTGTGCGTTACACCAACAACTCGCCCGACAGCCTGCCATGGCTGTGGATGCAGCTCGACCAGAACATCTTCCGCACGGATTCGATGGCGGAGCTGACCGATGCCTTCGGCGGCCCCGGTCGTCGCGGGCCGAAGGTGACGCTGGGTTCGGGTGCCGAGCCGACCAAGCTGTCCATGGACGAACTGCGCCGCCAGCAGGCGATGGCCGACAACCAGTACGGTTATGACATCAGCGCCGTGACATCGCTCGCGGGCGCAAAGCTGCCGCACACCATTGTCGGCACGTTGATGCGGATCGATCTGCCCGCGCCGCTTGCCTCGGGCGAGACGACGGAATTCGTGATCGAATGGGCGTTCAACATTGTCGAGGAGGACGCGGTCAACGCGCGTTCGGGCTACGAACATTTCCCCGATGACCCGCGCAAGGGCGGCAACGACATCTTCCTGCTCGCCCAGTGGTTCCCGCGCATGGTGGTCTATTCGGACTACGAAGGCTGGCACAACAAGGAGTTCCTTGGCCGCGGCGAATTCACCCTCGAATTCGGCGATTACAAGGTCGATCTGACCGTGCCGTCAGACCATATCGTGGCCGCGACCGGCACCATCCAGAACCCCGATGCGGTGCTGACCGCAGCGCAGCGTCAGCGTCTGGAAACCGCAAAGAACGCCAAAGAACCGGTGTTCATTGTCACCCCGCAGGAAGCCGCCGCTGCCGAAGCGGGCAACCCCAAGGGGACCAAGACCTGGCAATTCGCCGCCACCAATGTGCGCGATTTCGCCTGGGCTTCCAGCCGCAAGTTCATGTGGGACGCGCAAGGCGTGAAGCAGCCGGGCGCCGAGAATGAAACCGTCCTCGCCATGAGCTTCTGGCCCAAGGAAGGCGGCGATCTGTGGAAGAAGTATTCCACCGCTGCGGTGGTCCACACTCTCAAGGTCTATTCGCGGTTCAGCTTCGATTACCCCTATCCCACCGCGCAGTCCGTCAACGGGCCGGTCGGCGGGATGGAATATCCGATGATCACCTTCAACGGACCCCGGACCACCTTGAACAAGGACGGGACGCGCACCTATTCGCTGGCCGAGAAGATGTTCCTCGTCGGCGTGGTGATTCATGAAATCGGCCACATCTACTTCCCGATGACGGTGAATTCGGATGAACGGCAGTGGACGTGGATGGATGAAGGTCTGAATTCCTTCCTCGATTCGGTCGCCGGCTACGAATGGGATCCGAACATGCCGTGGACCCGCAGCCTGCCGCGCGACATGGTCAGCTACATGGTCTCGAACAACCAGCAGCCGATCATGACCCAGTCGGATTCGGTCACGGACCTCGGCGCGAACGCCTATGGCAAGCCGTCGGCCGCCTACCACCTGCTGCGCGACACGGTGATCGGGCGTGAACGCTTCGACTTTGCGCTCAAGGAATATGCCCGCCGCTGGAAGTTCAAGCGTCCGACGCCGGCGGATTTCTTCCGCACGATCGAGGAGGCCTCCGGCACCGATCTCGACTGGTTCTGGCGCGGCTGGTTCTACACCACCGATCACGTCGATATCAGCCTCGATTCAATCTACCGCCTGAAGATGGACAGCAAGAACCCCGACATCGACTTGCCGCGTCGGCGGGAGGAACGTGCCGAGGAGCCGGAAGTGGTCGGCATCGGTCTCAACCGCGATCAGAAGCTGCCGATCTGGGTGCTCGAAAACCCCGGCGTGACCGATTTCTACGACAAGAACGACGAATTCACCGTCACGCCCAAGGATCGCAAGGGTTACACCGATTTCCTCGAAGGCCTGCAACCGTGGGAACGCGCCGCGTTCGACCGCGCGGTGAAGGAGGACGCCAATTACTACGTCCTCAACTTCAGCAACAAGGGCGGGCTGGTGATGCCAGTGATCCTTGGCCTGACCTTCAAGGACGGATCGACCGAAAAGCTCAACATCCCGGCGGAAATCTGGCGGCGCAATTCCCGCGAGGTGGCCAAGCTGCTGGTCTATCCCAAGGGCAAGGAACTGGTGCAGGTGGTGGTCGATCCTGATTGGGAAACCGGCGACGCCGATCTGGAAAACAACCACTATCCGCGCCGCATCATCCCGAGCCGGGTCGAAGCCTTCAAGGACGAAGCCAGCAAATCGCGCGTCAGCCGCGATCTGATGGGTGAGGCCGCCGGGGCCGAACCGGACAAGAAGAAGAAATGATCCGCCGACTGCTGGTGCTGCTCGCGCTGGTGCTGGCCCCGTTCGGGGCTGGTACAGCGGACGCGCACCAGCAGAAGTTCACGATCAGCACGGTGAGTTTCAACGGACGCACCGGCATGATCGAGATCGCGCATCAGGTGCCGGTCCACGATGCCGAACATGCGCTGGTGGTGCAGCGGACAGGCAATCCCAACATCCACACGCCCGATATCATCGGCAGCGAGGACAGTCGCGAGGCCTTTGCCCGCTATGTCACCCGGCGGTTCCTGCTGATGGTGAACGGCGAGATCATCACCCCCGATTACGTCGGCAGCGAGATCACGGGGGGCAGCCTGTGGGTGTATCAGGAAACACCAGCACCCGAAGGCGAGGCGTTGATCCGGCTTAATTCGCAGATCCTGACCGATGTCTGGGCGCGTCAGGAAAACCGCGTCAATATCGGCGGCGGAACGGCTGTCACGACTTTCATTTTCCGGGCCGGGGACGTGCCGCAGGCGGCACCGCTGCCCCGTTAATTACGCCCGGCGGCGCTCGTCCGCCAAGGCGTGGGCGTCACCCCCTGCAAATTGCGCCTGCAAGTCTGCCAGCAACGCCGGCCGGCCATAGCGATAGCCCTGCACATGGCCGCAGCCGATGGCGCGCAGGAAAATCTCCTGTTCCTCTGTCTCGACCCCTTCCACCACCACGCGCAGGCCGAGGCTGTAGCCCATCTGCACGATCGCCTGAATGATCAGACGCGACTGGTGGTCTTCGGCAATGGCGGCGATGAAATCGCGGTCGATCTTGACCTTGTGGATCGGGAAGGCGCGCAGGTGCGTCAATGATGAGAACCCGGTGCCGAAATCGTCGAGGCAGATGGTGAAGCCGCATTCGTCGAGCATCGCCAGCGACGCACGCAGCTGCCCGCCTGCATCGAGCAGCATGGTTTCGGTCACTTCGATGGTGATGTTCTGCGGAGTGAGCGCGCTATCGTCGATCACGTTGATCATGTGCTGCACAAAGTCGCCGCGCCGCAGATCGGCTTCGGACAGATTCAGGCCGATGCGGGTGTCGGGGCCGAACAGCGCAAGGATCGCAGGGCCATCGGCCACCACCGAATCGAGCATCACGCGGCTGACGCGGCGGGACAATTCGGGATCGAGCAGCGCCGAAAACACATCGCTCGCGACCAGCATTGCGCCGTCCTCGTTGCGAAGCCGCAGCAGCGCTTCGACCGAGACGACGCGGCCTGTCTCCAGATCGACAATCGGCTGGTAGGCCGCCATCGCACGCCCGCCGTTGAGCGCACTGCGCAGCTGGGCAATCGCCTTCTGCCGTTCGGACTGGCGCGCTTCGATCTGGTGATCCCAGCACACCACCGATCCGCGCCCGGCATCCTTGCCGCGATAGAGCGCCAGATCGGCGCGCCGCATGATTTCCTCGCTGCCCGCCGCGGTCGTCATCCGCGCCACCCCGCAGGTGGCACCGATCCGCAGCAGCGTGCTGCCAAGCGGCGGCATATCCCCGAATTCGGCGAGCAGGTCTTCGAGGAACGAGGTTACCTCGCCAAGTTCCATCGCGGACGGGAACAGCAGGGCAAATTCGTCCCCGCCCCAGCGCGCCAGGAACATCCCCGGCGCGATCCGCATCTGGAGCTGTTCGGCGATGGTTTCCAGCACCCGGTCGCCGACCAGATGGCCCAGCGTGTCATTGACGTCTTTGAACCCGTCGAGATCGAGCAGCGCGATGGTGACCGGCTCGCTTTCGACCCGCTGCATTGCCGTGGCCAGCCTGCGGTCAAAACTGGCGCGGTTGTAAAGCCCGGTCAGCCGGTCGCGCTCTGCGGCGCGTTTCAGAGCGACATTGCGCAGATGTTCTTCGGTGCAGTCGAGGATGATCCCGGCGACGCAATCGGGCTGGCCGTCGACATCGATCCGCTCGCCCACGACGCGAATCCGCCGCGCCTCGCCGTCGCTGCGATGGATCGTGGTTTCGAACATGAACGGCTTGCCGCCTTCGATCGTGTCGTCCATCGCCTTGCTGACCATGGCGCGGTCGTTCGGCTGATAGAGCTGCACGACGTCGCGGACATTGATCGAATGGCACGGCTCCAGCCCGGTGATTGCGTAAACCTGATCCGACCAGTGCAATCGCCGCGTCGCAAGATCGACCCACCAGCTGCCGACATTCACGGCCCGTTCGGCCTGGCGGAAAATCTGGCTCGATTGCCGGTATGCCGCGTTGGCTATGCTCAGCGCGCGCGTGCGGGCGTGCAGCGCGAGGCTCTGCTCTGCCAGTTCGGCGAGCATGGCCAGCGGTGCGATATGGTCCTGCCGGAACGCGTTCGGCTCGGGCGAGATCGCGCACAGCGCACCCAGCAGCAGGCCGTCATCGCTGCGGATCGGCACACCGAGATAGGAGCGGATGAACGGCTCCCCGGTGACAAGCTGGTTGTTGCACAGGACGGGATCCTTGCGCGCATCCCCGATCAGCAGCGGCCCTTCGCTCAAGACGCAATGGACGCAGAACGAATCCGCGATGGCCGTCTCGTCCAGATCTGTGCCGGTGCGGCCAAGGAACCACTGCCGCTCCTGTTCGACCACGGACAGCAGCGCAATCGGGCAATCGAGCATGGTAGTGGCCAGCAAGGTGATGCGCGAAAACACGTCGCGGTCGGCAATCGCCTGCAAACCGAGATCGCGGATGGCATCAAGACGGTGCTGGTCATTCACAGCTTTCGCCTTTGCCCGAAAAGCCCTTAATAAACCGTCGCCGGAAGGGGCCGAAATTTGCGCAAAAGGCAGGTGCGGCAGGGTGACTCCGGTGGCCGGGTTAGCCAGCCGTTACCATGACATAGCGGCGTGCGACCCAGCCCGAAAGGCACGGCCCGTCATAGGCTGCCGGTCTGCCTTCAACCGGGCTGGAGACGCGGCAATCCTCAACCACCGCGCCGCCCCATGGTTCGGCATAGACCACGCCCACCCACTGCCCGTCGGTGCTGTCTTCGCAAAGCAGCAGCGCCCGGCCCGGTTTCAGCCGGTCGATTTCACGCGCCCTGCGGCTCGGCGCGGCGCGCACCGCGACAAAACCATCGCCGCCTTTGCGCAAGGGGACTATCTCGCCCAGGCTGGGGCAGGCATCGATTTCGCCATCCCCGCCGACCATCACCGGACGCGCAGAGGGCGTGTCGGCCCGCACCGGCGCAGCCAGGGCAAGGATGACACAGGCAAGAACAGGAACGCGCTGCATGATCGTCATCCTGCCCCAACCGGCTCAGGCTTTGCAATCGCCGATGCGTTCGCTGGTCAGGCTCATTTCCATGCTGGCCTTGCCGCCGGGCAGCTTGTCGTCGGTGATATCGCCTGCCATCACCATCGTCACCTTGTCGGCGGTGTAGGTGCCGGTCATCGCCATCCGCGGCGCGCCGACCCCCGAGTTGCCCTTGCACACCATCGTTCCCGACATGGTGCCACCACCCTGCTTGAAATCCTCCATCGTGCAGTCGCCCTGCTGCATCGCGCTCGACATTGTGCGCACTCCGGCCTTGGCCTCGGCCTCGCTCATGCAGGCTTCAGTGGTCTGGCTTTGACCGAGCATCGTCTTGGCTCGCTCTGAGACTTCGGGCGGCGCGCCGGGGATGTCGAACTTGGTCATCGCCATGGTGTTACGCCAGTTGCCCGCATTGAGCTCTCCGTCAGCCTGACCGCAAGCGGCCAGCAGAGCAATCAGGGGAAGGGTGGCAAGTGCATGTTTCATGGTTGTTTCCTTTCAGGGAAGCGGGCTTAGCCGAGGCAGCCGCAGGGGATGTAGCGGATCGCCGCCGGGCTGATCGAAATGCTCGCCGTCGATGTCCCGAACGAGCCACCGCCCATGTAGTCTTCGTAGAAACGATAGATATTGGCGGTGCAATACTTGGCCCCTCGGGCATAGATGGCGACTGTCGTTTCGCGCTCGGTGGGAATGCCGGTGATCTCGTTGCGTTCGACATCCCAAGCCTCGCCGATGCCGACGGCGCGCACGATGGTCATATCGGGGTTGCTCGAAATCCGCCGTGCCTCGGACAAAGCGCGCGCTTCCATCGCCGCGCTGCCCGCCCCGCCGCGCCCGGCACCGCAGATGGCAGTGTTGCCGGGCTGGAAGGCACCTGCCGGAACGGTGAGATTGAAGCTGCCCTTGGCGACGACGCCGGCGGCCAGCTTGGTCTCGGCCTCGGTGTTGGTCTGCGGGATCACCTCCATCGTGACTGCATGGGTGCCGGGTTTGAGCAATCCGATCGCCGTTGCGCGGGAAAGCAGTTCGAGGAACGCGTCCGAACCCGGTGTCAACTGCGCGTTGCCCGGATTGATGAACTGCCCGCGCCAGGTGGTCCATGTCTCGTGATCCTTGCGGTTGCCCCACGGGAAGATGCCGGTGTCGAAGGTCTGTCCGCCGACAGTGAAGCGGGCAATGTAATGCACACCGTCGGCATAGATTTCGCGCGCGCCCATGCCGTTGGCCACTGCGATGGCATTGACCGCAGACGTCTCTGTGAAGACGCGGAAGAACATCGGCTGGCCCAGCGTGAAGTCGCTGGCGATGTCGCCTTCCGTGATCGCGCCGATGCCGAGATCCTTGCGCAGGAACACGATCTGGCTCTGGTGCGCGGCGTGGACGGCGTTGTGGACGCCCTGATCGGCAATCGGGCCGCTGGCAGCGCTGCTTGCGGTAGCTTTCGGCTGGGCCGAAGCGGGCAGCGGGCGGCGGGTGGGCTGTTCGCGCTCGCCACCGGGCAGCCGGTTGCGGATCTGCTCCAGACGCTTGAACGGATCCTGCGCGGATAGCTGCGCTCCGGTAAGTGCGGTGCCGGCCAGCGCTGCCAGCAGTAGAATGTGGCGTCGCATCATGTTCCTCCCGTGATTGACGGGTGCTGTCTGCGGCCGCCCCGCCTTGCCCGCCATCCCCCCATCTGGCGGGGATGAGGCGGCGACCGCGCACGGCGATAGTGACACCGGAGAGTGGACAAGGCCCCGACCTGCGGGCACCACGAGCAACACCATGGCGCAAGGCACACAGCACCCCGCCCCCGAGGCACCGCCGCGTACGGCCCGCGTCATCATCGTCGAGGATGACGAGCGGCTGCGCGCCTATGCCAAGGGCGCACTGGCGGCGGCTGCGGATATTGCGGTAGTGGGCGATGCCGGCACTCTGGCCGATGGCCTGCCGCTGGTCGATCTGATGCCCGATCTGGCGCTGCTTGATCTGGGCCTGCCCGATGGCAACGGAATTGCCGTGATCGAGGCGATCCGCGCCAAGGTGCCAGCCTGCCGGGTGCTGGTATTTACGGTGTTCGAAGACCGGGCGAGCGTGCTCGGCACGCTGAAGGCCGGGGCCGATGGCTACATCCTCAAGGACACCGGCGCGGACATGGTGCTGGCTCATGTCCGCGCGACGCTGGCGGGCGAGACCCCGATCAGCGCCCGCGCCGCGAGCCATCTGCTCAGCCTTGTCCGCGATGAACCCGTGGCCGAAACCACCGAACCCGATGCCCCGCACCTGTCCCCGCGCGAACGCGAGCTGCTGGAATATGTTGCACGTGGCCTCAGCCGCAAGGAAGCGGCGCGGGTGATGAACCTTTCGCCCTATACGGTCGCCGAATATGTGCAGGGCATCTACCGCAAGCTGCACGTCAAATCGCGCGGCGAGGCGGTGTTCGAAGCGGTTCAGGCCAAGCTGATCCGCATCGACCGGGAATAGGATTTCCCCATATCCCCCGATACCCCCCTCCTCTGTGGGGATAGGCCAAACTGCCCCTTGGGCCGAAAGCGGCATGGAAATCAGAACCCTGGAGGGGATATTCCATGCCTGTTACCCGTCGCAGTTCAAGCCGCCGCCACGTCGCTCATGCCGCCTTGCTGGCGTCTGCCTCGTTCCTGTCGCTGACCTTCGCCGCCGAGGCGCAGGCGGCCTGCAATCCCAACCCGGCGCAGCCACTCAATGCCATCACTACAGATAGCACGGTGGTGCTGTGCAGTGGCAGCGTCAACAATACGCCGGTGACGGTCAACGCCGACGGCGTCCTCGTCGACATCAACGGCCCGAGCACCAACGTCACCGGCACCGATGTCACCATGACCGGCGACAACAACGTCCTCGCGATCCGCAACGGCGCGGTTTACAACGGGTCGGTCATCAACCTGACCGGCCCCGGCAGCACCGTCTTCTGGGACTCCGGGGCCATCTCCAACGGCCTGATCATCAACGTCAGCGGTTCCAATGCGCAATTGCTGATGAACGTCGCGCAGGTCACGCAGAACCCGGGCCAGATGACCATCTCCGCTGCCGCCGGAGAGCAGAACTTCGTGACGATATCGGGCACGGCCGGCCTGTTTGCGACCGGCAGCAATGGCCAATATCTGCTGCGCGGCACGACCGGCAACCAGCAGGTTACCATCGCCGGCTTCTTTCAGGCGGCAACCGACGGCTTCGGCATTTCGCTGAGCGACGGCGAGGATAGCATCGCGATCGCAGGCAGCGCCAACATCAGTACTCAGGGCGGCGGCGCTGTCCTGTTCAATGGCGGCGCGGGCAACGACATTTTCAGCCTCAATTACAATGGGACCTGGCAGCACGACACGGTCGGGTTCGAGGTCATCAACATCAACCCCAACACCGCCATCACCCTGTCCGGCAGCAATGCCGATGCGACCCAGATCAATGTGCAGGGCGGCAGTGTCACGGTCACCAGCGGCGCGGCGCTGGGGGTGGCCAATAGCACGGTCGATATCGGCCAGTTCGGCAACCTCACGCTTGCTTACACAGCATCCGCCAGCTTCGATAACACGCTGACCGGCAGCGGCGGTCTCAATGTCGATGCGTCGGGCAACACGATCACCTTCGGCGGCAATGGCAGCGGTTACACCGGCGCGGTCTCGATCGGCGCTGGCACGACCGCTGTGCTGGGGAGCGCCAACGCGGTCGGTTCGGGGGCAATCACCAACAACGGCATGATCTCGTGGGCCGATTTCAATCTCGCCAATAATATCGGCGGCACCGGACGGCTGATCTATACCGGTATCGGCACCGGCGACCTCAGCGGAGCGAACAGCTTCAGCGGCGGCATCGACATCCAGAGCGGCAGCCTGCGCGTAACGAATGTCGGCGCGCTTGGCACCGGCACGATTACCACCACCACGGGCGGCGTGATCCTGCAACTCGACAACAGCGGCAATCAGACGCTGGCCAACAACCTCACCGGTGCGCTGGTGCTGGCCAAGACCAGTGGCGGCATCCTCGATGTGACCGGCACCAACACCTATACCGGTGGCACGCTGATCGACACGGGCGCGATCCGGGTCGACAGCTTCGCGCGGCTTGGGACCGGGCAGGTGATCGCCAATGTCGGCGGTAGCCTGATCCTGAATTACAATGGCGCAGGCCAGCTGCTCCAGACCACCGCGTTTCTGTCGGGCGCAGGCCGCTTCATCAAGGAAGGCACCGGCGACATGGTGATCGACGTCGCCAACACCTACACCGGCGGCACGACGATCCGCGCAGGCCGCATCGGTCTGAACGATGGTGCCGCGCTCGGCACCGGGGCGATCCAGATCGACAGCGGCGCAGAACTGGGCGTTGGTGGCATCATTCTGGGCAACAACCTCACCGGCAGCGGGCTGGTGCGCAAGACCGCGAGCAACACGGTCGAGCTGAACGGCAACAACCTCGGCTTTACCGGCACGATCCAGATCGATGACGGCGACGTGCTGGTGACCAACGGCGCGGCGCTGGGCAGCGGCACCCTGCAGATCGGCACTGACAACAATGTCATCGTCAACGCCGGGGCGGATTCGACCGTGGTTGCCAATCTCGCCGGTGACGGCGTGTTCGAGAAGGTAGGTGCTGGCAAGGTGACGCTGACCGGCAACGGCGCGCAATTCGCCGGCACCATCGCGATCCAGAACGGCACGCTGCAGATCGCGGGCGACCAGAACATCGGCACCAGCCCGGGCGGCGTGTTCATCAATACGCCGGGCACCTTGCAGATCGATACCGCCACCAGCACCAATCTTGCGACCGTGCTGTATGGTTCGGGCCGGGTGGTCAAGTCGGGCGCGGGCACGGCGTTCCTGACGGGCCAGAACACCTATTCGGGCGGCACCGATATCCAGCAGGGCGCGATCCGGGTGACCGATGTCAGCTTCCTCGGCACCGGCGCGATCACGGTGCAGCAGGGCGCGGCGCTCGATCTGTCGATCGCGGGCGCGCAGACGCTGAGCCAGAACGTCACCGGAGCGGGGATCTTGCGCAAATCGGATGCCGGAACGCTGACGCTGCTCAGCAACGGGCTGACCGGAGGGGTGGATATCACCGGCGGGCAGGTGATCATCAACACGGCTGCGGCGCTGGGCGGCGGGCCGGTGACCACGGCGAGCGGCACGCAGCTGGTGTTCGACAATGCGACCACCGAAACGATGGGCAATGTCGTCAGCGGCGCAGGCGGGCTGACCAAGACCGGCTCCGGCGTGCTCGTGATCCAGAACGCCAACAGCTACACCGGCGGCACCATCATCACCGCCGGACGGCTGGGGCTGAACAACGGACAGGGCCTCGGCACCGGGGGCGTCGTGATCCAGCAGGGCGCGCAGCTGAGCCTTGGCGGCGTTTCGGTCGCCAACACCATCTCGGGCACTGGGCAGGTGGTGAAGACCGCCAACAATAACGGCATCCTGACCGGCAACAACACCTATTCGGGCGGGACCGACATCCAGCAGGGGGCGCTGGTCGTCAATTCGCCCGCAGCGCTGGGAAGCGGAGCGGTGCAGCTGGGGAGCGGCACCTTCCTGATCGTCGATTACAGCGGTGCAAGCAGCGCGGCGCTTGCCAACACGCTGACCGGCGCGGGCGCGCTGATCAAGGATGGCAGCGGCACGCTGGCGGTGAACGGCACCGGCAACAACTTTGTCGGCGGGACCGCCATCAATGGCGGGCGCGTGGTGCTGGGCAGCGGCAATAGCCTGGGGACGGGGGTTGTCGTCATCAACAATGCCGCAGCGCTGGAAATCGGTGCGATGACGCTGGCCAACAACGTCTCGGGCACCGGCCGGATCGTCAAGACCGGCAGCGGCGCGGGCGCGTTGACCGGCGCCAACACCCATTCGGGCGGGGTTGCGATCGAGGGCGGCAGCCTTGCGGTCAGCGGCAACGGCGCGCTCGGCACCGGAACGGTTGCGATCGCCAGCGGGGCGAGCCTCGATTACACCAACGCCGCCACTGCAAGCTTCAGTAACGGGCTGTCGGGCGCAGGCGCGTTCAACAAGCTGGGGGCGGGGCAGCTGAGCTTTGCCAACAACTTCACCATCGGCGCGCTGAACCTCAACGCCGGTCGCACCCGGATCAACACCATCGCTACCACCAACGCGACCGTCGCCAGCGGCGCGACGCTGGACGGGACCGGGCGGATTGTCGGCAATCTGGTCAACAACGGCACGGTCGCGCCCGGCAATTCCATCGGCACGCTGACAGTGCAGGGCAACTACACCCACAACGCCGCATCGGTGCTGGAGATCGAGTTCGACGCGAACGGCAATATCGATCTGCTCGATGTGACCGGCAACGCGGTGCTGAACGGCGGGACGATCCGTTTTGTCGGGGTTGGCGGAGCCGAAGGGCAGGGCGGCACCTTCCTGCGCACCGAAGGATCGCTGACCGGCACCTTTGCCACCGTGGAGACGGTCGGCGCACAGCTGCCGCTGGCGGTGTTCTACCAGCCCAATGCCGCGCTGATGGCGCCTTCGGTGCTGACGGCGCGGCCTTCCACTTTCAATGCGCAGTCGCTTGCTGCGGCGGATACGGCGTTCGGCTTCATCGATTCAATCGGCCTTGTCGATGCGCGCCACGGACGCGGCAACCGCCTGTGGCTGTCGGGCTTCGGCGCGTGGGGCAGCCGCAGCGCTTCCGGCACGACGCTGGCCTATGATCACGAAACCCGCGGCATCAGCGGCGGGATCAATGTCGATGTCGGCGGCAACTTCACACTCGGCGGCGCGCTGGGCTGGGCCAAGGGCGATATCGAACTCGGCAGCAATGGCGGGGGCGGGGATCAGACCCACACCCTCGGCAGCCTCACGGCGCGTTATCAGACAGACGGCGTGACGCTGGGCGCAGGCGCGGTGTTTGGCGAGGTCGATCAGGCCACCTTGCGCAATGTCAGCTTCAACGGCTTTTCGGGCAGCGTCAACGGCGAGACCGAAAGCAGCATTGTCGCCTTCTTTGCCGAGGCAGGTGTGCCGCTCGGCGCTGCGGCAGGCTGGAACTTCAATCTGGGTGCGCGCGGCAGCGTGGTCCGGCAGGAGCAGGACGCCTATACCGAAAGCGGGGCAAGCCCGCTGCGACTGCGGCTGGAAAACCTCGCCACCGAGACGCTCGAAGGGCAGGCGCGCCTGACCGCGACCAAGCGGCTGTGGGACGCCAGCGCCGGGGCTGAAGAGAACGCCGCCGGGCTCGATCTGAGGCTCGATCTGGGCGGGCGTTATCTGCTGCTCGACGGCGACCGCGCAATCCCGGTCGTCTTCGCGGTGAGCAACGCGGGCATCGTGCTGCAGGGCGACACCCGCGACACGCTGCAAGCGCTCGGCGGCGTCGCGCTGGATTACACCGCAAACAGCGGGGCGACCTTCAGCCTCGGCTATCGCGGCGAAATCGGCAAGACCGATCGCCACGCGGTCGAAGCAGGGGTGAGCATTGCCTTCTGACGCGAGCCCCCCTCGCGCAGAAGCCGGGGCCAGACCTTGACCCAGAACGGCTCCGGACGAGCGAGGCGGATGGCAAATGCGACCCTGCCATTCGCCTCGTTCACTTTTTGCGCGCGTGCTGCTGTGACCTTCGGTGCCGCCCTGTGCCTTGGTCTCAAACTGCTGGTCACGGCTGGCCCTGCCCGCGCCGGTGACACAATGCCGGACTATCTGCGCGAGCTCGACCGTCCGGTGAATGCGGGCGACTGGACGTTGCAATGCAACACCTCGCTGGTCTGCCAGATCATCGGCGTGGTCACGCCGCCTCGCAACCATATCGGCGTGCGCGCGGTGGTGATGATCGACCGCGGGATAGCCAGCGATGCCCGGCCGCGCCTGCGCATGGCGTTCCTCGATTCGACCGGTGCGCTCGCTGTGCCGCCGCCCGAGGATCGCTGGCGGCTGATCCCGCGTGGGCGGCTGCGGCGCGAGTTGGCCCTGCCGCTCGGCTTTGGCGAGCGCGAGGCTGACGGTGCCTACCGCGCCTCGCCCGAGGCCGCCGCTGCCATCATCGCCGCGCTGCGCCGTTGGCCGGGCGCGGCAGTGCACAATGGGGAGCGGGTGATCGCCCGGATGCCGCGCGGCAATCTGGACCGGCTGATGCAGCGGATGGACCGCCTGCAACACCCCGCCCGTCCGCGCCTGACCGATGCCGAGCGCAGCCAGTGGCTCAAGGAATATCACTACACCGTGCTGCGCGCCGAACCGGCAGAGCCTGGCCTTGTGCCGGACACGGTCGAGCACGCCTGCCATGACCGTGCGCTACCCAACCGGCCCTTCGTCTATCGCATCGGCCCGCAGCACCGGCTGTGGATCGCTGAATGTCCCGAAGGCAACCACATCTTCATGCACCCCGACGGCGCCGATCCGATCCACTTCGAACTGCGCGATACGGCCGGAGAAATCCGCCCTCATGATTACGCGGGGCTTGGGGGCGATTCCCTGCTGGCGGTGCAGCTCCCGCGCAAGGATCGGATCGACTGCGGCTATTGGGTCAAGTTCGGCTTTTCCGGTCAGGCTTTCGAGATGATCCTCCACCGCCGTTATGACCGGTGCCGTGCGGTGCCTTATGATTACTGGCCCAAGGTCTGGTTCCCGACCAGCTGGCGCTATGCCGATGCACCCCCCTCAGATGGAGGGAATGCGCGCCTTCCGGCCGAAGGAGTAAACCCGCCCTGATCACCATCTGACAGGGGGGACGTCATATGAATGCCATTGCCCGGCCGTGGATCGGCCTCTTCTTCAAATGCTGCGCGGCGCTCGCGCTGATTGTCGCTTTCGTGTTTTTCATGCGGATGCAGGAGGAACAGTCCTTCTTCGACCGCTACCGCGCCGAAGGCACGGTGTCGCGCGCCAAGGTGATCGGGATGGAGCGCGATACGCTGACCACCACCACCCGCAGGGGCCGTTCGACCACCACCGACATCCAGGTCGTGACCGTGCGGTTCAACCCCAAGTCCGGCCTCAAATATGGCGATTACACCGGGCAGGCCGACATTCCCTCCCCCCCGCCCGCGACAGGCAATCCGATGGCGGATTCGGAATTCAGCGAAGTCATCTGGGTGCCCAACGCCGTCTACGAGAAGACCAAGGTGGGTGACAGCTTTGTGGTGGTCGACACGCCTTACAGCGGCGACGGGCCCGAACTGTTCGATGATATCCGTGATTTCGACCCTGCCAGCTATTACCCCGGTATCGCTTTGTCGCTGTTGGCGATGCTGGTGTTTGCCGTGATCGGCTGGCGGATCAGCCGCGCCTCGGCACTGCGCGGGGCTGCGCTGGTGCTGCCGCTTCCCGTTCCGGGTGCAGGCGCATGAGTAGCGCGGCCTACACACTCCCGGCGCGCAACCGCGGCAAGCCGGGCGAATTGACGCTGATGATCGGCCTGGCGCTGCTTCTGATCGCGCCTTTCGTGCTGGTGATCATCCATACCGAAGCCGACGAGTTTGCTCTGCTCAAGGCCAATGGCGTGGTTGCCGAGGGGGAGATCGTGGCCCACGACAGCCGCGAAAACACCAGAACCAGCCGCAAGGGGCGGGACCGTTCGACCACCTCCTACCTGCTTGAAGTGCGTTTTGATGTGATGTCGCGCACGCCCTATGCCGATTGGGCCGAGGGGGACGGGCTTGTCCCCTCGCGCTATCCTGCGCTGACGACGACGACCTTCGAGGTCTCGCAGCCCGAACAGGCGGCAAGCCCGGTCGGGTCACGCCAGACGGTCACCTTCCTGCCGGGTGATCCCGGCACAATGAAGCTGGTCTCGACGGTCGAGGCCCGGACTTCGGCGGCCTATTTCGCCCAGTATTATGCTGCGATGGCGGCGATGATGCTGGTTGGCGCATGGCTGATGCGACGCGGCTGGCGCCTGCGCAAGGCGGGCGGTGGCTAAGGCCATGCGCCGCGCCCTTGCCTGCGCTGTGCTTGCGCTGGCCGCGTCCGGCGGCGGAGCCAGCGCGGAGGATTCACCGGCCGGCCAATGGACCGCGCCCGAGGTGGCCGAATTCTCGGACTGGTCGGTCGCGTGCGACAACGTTCATGATTGCACCGCGCTGAGCCTGTCGCGCGAATATGTCGCCCGCCTCGCGGCGAATGATCCGGGCGATTATGCGATACCCAAGCTGTGGGTGAAGCGCCGGGCGGGGCCGAGCGAGCGGGTGCGGGTGTTCGTCGATACCACGGTCTGGGGCGATGCGGGTGCGGGTGAGGCGCCCGCCACCCTGCATGTCTATACGCCATGCGATGGCGACTGCACCGGACGCGCCTATCGCCTGATCCAGGTCGAGCCGGGGCGCTTCGAGCTTGCTCCGGGCGATGTCGCGGCCTTTCTGGCTGAAAGCAGCACGACGTCGCACGCTGCAACCCGCTTTGCCGACGGACGGATGCACGGGATCACCAGCACCGCCGGGATGACCGCGGCCCTGCGCTTCATCGACGAATCGCAGCAGCGGCGCGATACCGTCACTGCGCTTTATGCCAGAGGCCCGCGCCCGGCACGCAGCGTCCCGTCCGCCCGTCCGCGCCCCAGCGTCACTGTGGTGCGCGGCGAGGAGGTCGCGCTCGATATGCCGGTCGGCATCGCAGTCGGCGTTCTTGCCGCCCGCGCCCAATTGTGCCCCGAGGCCGATATCGCCGCCCTTGACCCGCTTTACGCCCGCTACCGGCTTTCGACCGGCCAGTTCCTGCTGGCTGTCGGCTGCTCGGGCAATCCCCACGCACCGCGCCGATTGTGGCTGATCGAGACGCCGGGGGAGGGCTTTGCGCCCTTCATGCTGCCGCGCCCCGAACAGGGCCGTCCGGCGCAATTGCCGATCCTGCCCAACAGCGATTTCGATCCGGAAAGCGGCATGATCACCGCCTATTCCGACGGGAAATGCGGTTGGCGGCGGCGCTGGGCGTGGACAGGGCGGGTGTTCGAAATGGTCGACGCGGTTGAAATGCCGAGCTGTTACGGAATACCGCTTCATCAGTGGCTACAGACCTACCGGGCCATACCGGGTTAGAACGAAAACAGGGCCGCATGCGCCGCAGGTCAAGGGCTGGCGCAGGCAGGAGCAGGATAGTCGGGGGGAATTGGAAGGTGGCAATCTGGCTGAACCGGGCAAGGGCAGGCTTTGCGCTGCTGGCGGTGCTCGCGGCGTTCTGGGGTGCGCTTTACTGGGGCGAGAGCGCGGTGCGCCCGGCGGGCATGACCCCGCCGCCCAGCCTCGAATTTGTGCCGGTCGATGCCGCCGGCAACCCGTTGCCCGGCGCAAAACCGCGCCGGGCGGACTATCACGAAAACCCGATTTTCCGCGCGCTGGTGGATGAAAGCGGGCCGCGGGTGGAGTTCCTGATCCCCTTCAAAGCCCGCCGCGATGCCGATGATCTGGCCTTCTACATCGGGGCGACGCCGGGCCTCCAGCAAATCAAGCTCAACGGCACGGTGATCCAGCCGAATATCCCGCTCGATACGCTGCGCGGCGCATCTGACGGGACTGCGGCCTATTACGTCATGCCGCCTGCGCTGCTGCGCGATGGCGACAATCTGATCGAGGTGCTGGTTGAAACCCAAAGCAGCGTGCTGGCCCTTGCGCCGTTCCATATCGGCCCGGCGGTGGAAGCGGCCCGTGCAGCCGGCGCGGTTGATCTGATCACCGACATCATCCCGATCATGGCGATTTCGGTGCTCGCCTTTGCGACCCTGCTGTGCCTTGTCACCAACTGGCCCGCTGAAGACCGCGCGCGCATCCGCAGCCTGATGCTGTTGATGGGCGTGTGGGGCCTGCGCACCTATTTCATCTCGTTCCAGACGCCTTTCGAGGTGCCGTTCCTGATCACGGCTTTCCTTTACTACCTGCTAGAATTTTCGGTGATCATCGCCTTTGCCCGCCACCTGCTGGCGGGCGAGGCGGGGACGGAGCGCTGGCAGAAGTGGCTCGGCTGGCTGTGGGGCGTACTGCTGGCCTATCTGGCGGTGGTGACGGCGACGGGATTTGCCGTCGGCCCGGCGATCATGCCGTGGTTCGAATATCTGGCGATAGGCAATGCCGGGATGCTGCTTATGCTGGCGATGGGCGGGTTGGCAGCGCTCTCGTGGGGGGCGGCTGTGCGGCGCGACGGGCGCTGGCTGGAACGGCTGACACTGATGTTCTGCCTGCTCGCCATGTCGGTTGATGCGGCAGACGGGGCCTTCGATATTGCCATTCCCTTTGCCAGCAATCTCGCGCTCACCTTTTACTCCGCCGCGCCTGCCGGGCTGCTGCTCGGCCTCGGGGTGGTCGCGTCGATCGCACGCGAGGCGAGCGAGGCGCGGCGCACGGTCGTTCGCTCGAACGAAATCCTCGCCGCCCAGTTGACCGAGCAGACCGCCAAGCTCGAACGCAGTTACGACGCGCAAAAGCAGATGCTCCAGCGCGAGGTCATGCTGGTCGAACGCCAGCGTATCGTGCGCGATATGCATGACGGGATCGGCGGGCAATTGCTCGGACTGATGATGCAGGTGCGCGGCGGCGGGGCCAGTCCGGTCGAGGTCGAGCAGGGTTTGCAGGCGAGTATCGCCGATCTGCGGCTGATCGTCGATTCGATGGATTCGGCGGAAGAAGGCCTTGCCGAAACCCTGCGGTCGTTCGAACACCGGGTGCGCGGCCAGATCGAGGCGGCGGGCATTGCGCTCGATTTCGTGTCGGAGGTGGACGAGGCGATCGACCTTGGCCCGCGCCCGACCTTGCAGGTGCTGCGGATCCTGCAGGAGGCGGTGACCAACGCGCTGCGCCATTCGGGTGCTCAGCGGATTGCAGTGGAAAGCGCGGCTCCGGCAGAAGGCCCGATCCGCATCACCATCCGCGACAATGGCACCGGCCTGCCCGAAGCCTATCGCCGGGGACGCGGGCTGACCAGCATGGAAACCCGCGCCCGCAACCTTGGCGGGACGCTTGCCATCCACAGCGGGCCGGAAGGTACACGCCTGACGCTCGAAGTGCCGGTGAGCGATACCGATCCGGCGGACTGACGCGGTGCGGCCCCTCCGCCTGAGGGGATTGGCCCGGCAAACCGAAGCGCGCAGCCTTTCCGGCACGGACCGGATCGGAGAACTTTATGCGCCATATCGCCCCCCTTGCACTGATGACTGCCGCACTCGCGCTGGCGGCCACCCCGGCTCTGGCCCAGCGTGCGCCGCGCGAAGGCAGGGGAAGCGGCACCGCCACCTCCTCTGCCGCAGCACCCGCGCCCGACAATCCCAACCCCGTCAAGCGCACGTGGGACTTCACCAAACGCTTCGGCATCCCCCGTTTTGACGCGCGCGACTGCGCGGCCGATCCGGCGCGGCTGTCGGCCTTCCTCGATGAATACAACGCCAACGTCGACCGCTTCCTTGCCGGGCCGACCGATCCCAAGAAACTGGGGCTGGAGCGGCGCAATTATGTAAAGCAGGTGCTCGGCACGGCGCGTGACATTGCTGCTTACCGTGAGACCTTCGAAAGCACCGGCCAGCGCACGCCCGACAGCTATGTCCCGCCGATCGAGGACGACATCTGCCGCGCCGAGGCGCAGCGGCACATGGTGATCGCCCTGCGTGCAGGGCTGGCGGCCATGGCACGGGTCTATCCGGACATGGCCGAAGTGGCCGGGCAGCTTGCCGAAGCGGACGCTGCGCTGGGGGCAATGGGCGAAGGCGCGGCGATCCGCCAATTGGTCCTCGCCAACCGCAATGCCAGCCTGGCGCTGGTGCGGATGAAGCCACCGCTGGCGAAAAACCCGGCGTGGGAGAAAGGTCTGCGCGATGGCTTTGCGCGCCTCGTGCCGGACGAGACGATCCTCAAGCTGCATCTCTACAGCGCAGACTGGTACGTCCACCGCAACGCCATCACCAGCGTCCCCGAATACCGCCAGATCGGCGCATGGGTCGCCACCCGCCGCGCTGACGGCACGTGCTGGATCAACGGCATCGACCTGTGGCAGAACTTCAACGGCGGCGGGTTTGATGGCGGTGAATACAAGCTGGGCCAGGCACCGCGGCAAATCCTCTGCGCAAACCTTTGACGAGCGGCCCCCGGTTTGCCAGCACCCCGGCAATGCGAAGGCGCCTGACGGCGTAGCGATCCGGTATGGTTCGGAGAATTTGGTGCGGTCGAGAAGACTCGAACTTCCACGGGCTTTCGCCCACAACGACCTCAACGTTGCGCGTCTACCAATTCCGCCACGACCGCACTCGGGTTTGCGGGACGGCAAAGCTGCCAGCCCCTCGGTAGGAGCGCGCCCCTAGCAAGGGGCTCGGCCGCACGCAAGCTCTTTGACGAGCGCTTGCCAATCGGGATTAGTTGGGGGCCCAGCCGATCGCCGCGCCAGCTGCGCCGGGCGGGATATTGTTGATTGCCTGCGTGACCGTGATGGTCTCGCCCGGGGCGAGGCGGCGCTTGGACGGGGTTACCAGCCAGTCACCGATATTGCGGTCACGCGCGTCGCTGAACACCACGAGGACGTTGGGCGTATCAAGGCTTTCGCGCCCGTTATTGGTGATTGTACCGCGCACCTGGAAGATCACCTCGCCGCTTTCCAGCGCTTCCTTGCGCTGTTCGGCTTCGGGGAAATCGAGTTCGAGTCCCGGGCGGCTGACACCGAAGGTCGGGCGGCTTATCGGCACCCAGTCGGGCAGGCCATAGTAATTGACGGCGATCACCGTTCCGGTCGCCAGCGCAGCGAATAGGGCAGCTGCCAGCGTCCACATCCGCAGCGTGTTGCGCCGCCGGGTGAAGGGCGCACGGTAATCGAACTGCGAACCGCCCTCCTCGTCGATCTCGTCGTCCTCGAACGGCTCGTCACGCTGTTCATCAACCAGTGCCGGCGGCTCGGGCGCGGGCTCGTCGGCAACGGGCGGCTGGTTCATGCCCCGCCGCAGCGCACGCATCGCGATCGAGGTATCGTCCTCGGTATAGGTGACCGGCGCCGGCGCCTCAGGCTCGGGCGAGCGCCAGTGGCTCACCGAAGGGCCATCGCTTTCCGGTTCGGGCGCAGGAGACGGCCCTGCAACCGGCTGGGTTGGTGCAGGCGCAGGGACCGGAGGAGGCGGCGGAGCCGGGGGCGCAGAATCCGGTTCGGCGGGCATTGCAGCAGGTGCTGCGGCCGCGGTTTCGACCGGGCTGTTCAATTCGAGTTCGGGGGGATCCTGATACCAGCTGTGCTTGCACTTGGCGCAGCGCACGGTGCGCCCCTCGCTGCCGATGGCAGCATCGGGCACGGCGTAGCGGGTGCCGCAGGCTGGGCAGGCAATGATCATGTCACAAATTGCATTAGTCTTCGCGCTCCCATGCACAAGAGCAACCACGCAGGAGGGCGCCATTTACCGCGTGTTTTCCACATCGCGGGGCGGAAATCGGGCATTCCGGGGTGAGGTTTGCGATGTTCGGCTTTCCCGTCGCCTGCCTCGCTGATAGGGCCGCGGCATGAATGATCATCTCGCCGAGATCGTGAAATTCGACAATGTCGGGCTGCGTTACGGCACCGACCCCGAGGTGCTGAGCAACCTGAGCTTCACGCTTTACCCCGGCAGCTTCTATTTCCTCACCGGCGCCAGCGGGGCGGGCAAGACCAGCCTGCTGAAGCTGCTTTACCTCGCGCAGCGGCCCTCGCGCGGGGCGATCCGGATGTTCGGGCAGGATCTGATCACCATGCCGCGCGAACGCCTGCCCGATTTGCGGCGGCGGCTGGGTGTGGTGTTCCAGAACTTCCGGCTGGTGCCGTATCTGTCCGCCTTCGACAATGTCGCGCTGCCGCTGCGGCTGGCCGGAACGGATGAAAAGAAGGTGGTGAAGGCGGTGGGCGATATGCTCGACTGGGTGGGGCTGTCGCACCGCGCCCATGCCATCCCGGCGACGATGTCGGGCGGCGAACAGCAACGCGTCGCGATTGCCCGTGCGGTGATCGCCCGCCCGCGGATGCTGATCGCGGACGAGCCGACCGGCAATGTCGACCCTGAAATGGCGCTGAAGCTGCTGCGCCTGTTCGAGGCGCTGAACAACCGCGTCGGCACCACGGTGGTGGTGGCGACCCACGATGTCCACCTGCTCAAGAAAGTGCCGGATTCGCTGATCATGCGGCTCAACAAGGGCCAGCTGTCCGATCCCACCGGCGCGCTGCGCTATCCGCCGCGGCCATCGGGGCCAGCGGGGAACGGGGCGGCATGAGCCCGCTTCCGCCCCTGCCCTCCGCGCCCGAAGGCATCGAGGCCGAGGCTCGGCCGGTGCGTCCCAAGGGGCGTGCGGCGGCGCGGCTTTTGCCCCCCACGCGTCTGACCGGACCGATCCCCTGTGTGATCGCGATCCTGATTGCACTCGTGGTGATGGCGGCGGCGGGCGGCCTTGCCCTGCGCAACCTTGCCCAGACAGCGCGGGCCGATCTGGCGAGTGCGGTCAGCGTGCAGGTGATCGAACCCAACCCCGATCTGCGCGCCGCGCGCGGGGCGGCGGCGGTCAAGGTGCTGACCGGCATCGAAGGGGTCAAGGCCGTGCGGCTGGTCCCCGAGGCTGAGCTGGCGGCCATGCTGGAACCCTGGCTGGGCGAGGCGGCAGCGGGCGGCGATGTGCCGATCCCCGCGCTGATCGATGTCGAGTTGAACCGCAAGGTCGACCGCGCCGGGATCGCCCGGATCGAAACGGCGCTGGCCGCCACCGTGCCGGGTGCGCGGGTCGATGCGCAGGGTGACTGGCTGCGCCCGGTCTATGATGCGCTGGCAGCGCTGCAATATCTCGCGTTGGGCCTGATCGCGCTGGTGGCGACCGCGACCGCGGCGGCGGTGTGGCTGGCGGCGCGCAATGCCTTTGCCGGTGCGCGCGAGACAGTCGAGATCATGCACCTTCTGGGCGCCAGCTCGCCCCAGATCGCGGCGGTGTTCCTGCGCGATGTGCTGCGCGAATCCGTGTTCGGCGCGATCATGGGCGGGTTGATGGGGGTGGCCGCCGCGTGGCTGCTCGGCCAGCAATTCGCCGCGCTCGGCAGCGGTATGGTCGGCGGCGGCGGACTTGGCCTTGGCGACTGGCTGGTGATCGCGGCCATTCCGCTCGCCGGGGTGCTGCTGGCGCTCGTCACAGCACGCATCACCATTGCGCTTGCCTTGCGCGACATGCTTTAGGCCAGCGAGCAATGATCCGGCGCGTCTTATCCTTTGTGTTTCTGGTCTGGGTGATCGGCTTTCTGTGGTTCGTGGTGGCTTTGCCCCAGCCCGCAGAAGGCGGTGCCAAGACCGATGCCGTGATCGTCCCCACCGGCGGGCCGGGCCGGATCGCGCGCGGGCTGGAGGTGCTGGACAAGGGCCTTGCCGACAAGATGCTCGTCAGCGGTGTCGATCCCGAAGTGAAGCCCGGCGAATTTGCCGCCCAGTTCGGCGTGTCTGCACAAGAAATGGCCTGCTGCGTGACATTGGGCTTTGCCGCGGTCGATACCCGCTCCAACGCGGCAGAGACCGCCAAGTGGGTCGCGCAGAACGAAGTGCGCTCCTTGCGGTTGGTGACAACCGACTGGCACATGCGCCGCGCCGCGGGCGAGCTTTACCGGACGCTGCCCGAAACCGTTACCGTGGTCCGCGATGCCGTGCCGTCGCAGCCCGATTTCGGCACGCTGTTTCTTGAATATCACAAGCTGATCGCAAGCCGCGCGGCGGGTCTGGCCGACCTTTGAACTGGTTGCTGGCTGCCCTGCGTTCCCTGGTCTTTTACGTGCTGTTCTACGGCGTCAGCGCGCTGTTGGTGGTGGCATCGGTGGTGGCGGTGGCCGGGCAGCGCCGCTGGCTCGGGCCGATCGTGGCGCGCTGGGGGCATTGGCACCTGTGGTGCGTGGAAAACCTGCTCGGCATCAAGGTCGTGGTGGAGGGAACCTTGCCCGAAGGCCCGGTGCTGATCGCGGTCAAGCATGAAAGCTTCTTCGAGGCGATCGATACCCCGCGCCTGTTCACGCTTCCGGCGGTGTTCGCCAAGCACGAACTGTTCCGCATCCCCGGCTGGGGCTATTCCGCGCTGGTTTACGGTCTGATCCCGGTGGCACGCGAAGAAGGCGCCAAGACCCTGCGGCAAATGCTGGCGACGGCGAAGCAACGGGTCGATGAGGGCCGCCCGCTGGTGATCTTCCCCGAAGGCACCCGCGTCGCCCACGGCAGCTGCCCGCCGCTGCAGGCCGGCTTTGCGGGGCTCTACAAGCTGCTCAAACTGCCGGTGGTGCCGATCGCGGTGGATAGCGGGCGGGCTTATCACCATATCGTGAAGCGTCCGGGCCGGATCACCTATAAGGTGGGCGAGGTCATCCCCGCAGGCCTCCCGCGCGAGGATGTCGAAGCACGGGTCCACGCAGCGATCAACGCGCTGAACGGGTAACCCGGCCCGCGCTCCGCCCGCTTTCGGGCGCTGACGGCTTACCGCCCGATTGCAGCCCCCCGCACCGGTCGCTTCTCACTGTAAGCATTGAAGTTTACCGGCCTCATGCTACGTCTGCGACATGAGCGTATACGACAAAACCTTCGACATGGTCATAGACAAGGCGCTGAATATTCTCTTCGAGAGGAAGGTCGATATTTATACCTTCGCGCTTTACTATGATCACGAGAGTCATGCCGTCTCGGTATGCGCTGACACAATCGAGAATTCCCGGCGTGTAGCACGGGAAATCAATGCCTTCTCCAGAGAGCAATTTTTCGCAGCCATCGAACAGCAGGAGCTGGAGCGTGCGGCTTTGTGGAACAGCATCACGGGCAGGAGCTTTGCGTTAGGCGACTTCAATGCTCGATCGCTTGGATGGGAGCCAATAAAGGCGCCCAACAACAGTGCGCCGTTCTACAGCGCAATGGTTCAGGCCCTGATCCGGAATTCCCACAGGATAGCTGCTCTCACCAGGCATCCCGAGCAGCTGGTTTTCTGCTGCTCAACCAAAAACGATGAGGTCGGACTAGTCTGGTTTCACGAGGAAGGGAATTAGCTGCCGCCCCCTAGGCAGGATGCCCATCGTCCTTGTCATGGATCGATCGTCCGCTTTCGGGATTGTGCAATGCCGTCGCTTATGGCCGGTTGCGGGTGGATTCTAGCCGTATCAACCTCACCGTCGCCCCGTGCCTGACACGGGGCTTGGCTTTTCTTTTTCCGCCGTCGCCGCGATAATCGGATCATGGTGAAAGGCGGCTGGGTCTACATCATGGCGAACCGCTACCGCGGCGGCCTGTATGTCGGCGTCACTGCGGACGCCTTGGCCCGCGTGTATCAGCACCGTGGGGGACAGGCTCGCGCCATGTCTCCGATTTCGCAAAGACGCGGCTCGTCTATGTCGAGCGCCATGAAGACATCGAACAAGCGATCACGCGCGAGAAGCTGGTCAAGAAATGGCGGCGCGAGTGGAAGTTTGCGCTGATCGAAGCCGATAACCCCGATTGGGATGACCTCTGGGACAAGTGGTTCAATTCGGGAGCAGGCGAAGGTTAGCCAAGCCCAGTGTCAAGCACGGGGCGACGGGGATGAAAAGTCGGCAGCGGGGCCGAGTCACGACCGGCAGCACTCGTCTCGCAGGCTCGCCAAGCCGGCCTGCTTTCCTGCTCGGGGCTGACCTGCCAGCGTCGCCGCCATGCAATATGCGAAACCCGCCGCCTCCCTCCCGAGCATTTGCCTTGTGGCGGTGTGTGCGGGGCGGGGGTTTTTCGTTTCTGGCGAGTGTCTCATGTGTCTCCAACAGGCGCGTTGGAGCGAGACGGGCTTGCGGCTAGGCTCCGTGTTCGCGGCCGAAATCGGGGCGTTCGTCGTCCTGCCCCTGCTCGATCACCGCGCGGCGGATGGCGCGGGTGCGGGTGAAAAGTTCGAACAGAGTGTCCCCGTCGCCGGAACGGATCGCGCGTTGCAGGGCTGTGAGGTCTTCGGTGAAGCGCCCCAGCATCTCCAGCACCGCGCCCTTGTTGGTCAGGAACACGTCGCGCCACATCACCGGGTCTGACGCGGCGATGCGGGTGAAATCGCGGAAGCCCCCGGCGGAGTACTTGATCACCTCGCTCTGGGTCACGTCCTCCAGATCGCTGGCGGTGCCGACGATGGTGTAGGCGATGAGGTGCGGGATGTGGCTGGTGACGGCGAGCACCAGATCGTGGTGGGCTGCGTCCATCAGCTCGACCTTGGAGCCGAGCTGCGTCCAGAAGTCCGACAGGGCTGCGAGCTGCGCCGGATCGACCCCTTCGGGCGGGGTGATGATGCACCACCGGCCCGCGAACAGCGTGGCAAAGCCTGCGTCCGGCCCGCTCTGCTCGGTTCCGGCAACGGGGTGGGCGGGGATGATACAGGCACCCGGCAAGGCGGCGGCCAGCGCGTCTGCCACGGCGGCCTTGGACGAGCCGACATCGCTGATGATGGCATGGGGCGCGAGGCCCGCTGCAATCGCCTGCGCGGCATCGCCCATCGCGCCGACAGGGACGCACAGGATCACGAGATCGGCGTCGGCCACGGCAGCTTCTGCGGTGTCGTGGACGGTCTCGACCAGCCCGCGCTCTGCCGCCCTTGCGCGGACGGCGGGGTCGCGGTCCCAGCCGGTGGTGGTGATGGCAAGGCCGCGCGCCTTTACCGCCAGCCCGATCGAGCCGCCGAGCAGGCCCAGCCCAATGATTGCGACGCGGGTGATCGTCATGCTGCCTCTCCGCAAAGCCGGCGGAGTGTGGCGATCACGCGGGTCATGTCGTCGGACTTGCCGATGGTGATGCGCAAGGCATTGGGCAGGCCCTGCGACGGCAGATGGCGCACGGCGTATCCGGCGTCCGACAGCGCCTCCAGCGCCTGCGTGGCGGTGACGGCGCCATCAAAGTGGACGAGCAGGAAGTTTGCCTCGCTCGGGCAGGCCGACACGCCGTGGTTGCCGAGCATCGCGATTGCGTCGGCCAGTCGTTGTCGTTCCGTTGCATTGTGGTTGCGGCTGCGTGTGACGAAATCCTGGTCGCCCAGCGCTGCCAGCGCGGCCTTCTGCCCGCTGACCGAGACGTTGAACGCGCCCCGCAGCCGGTTGACGAGATCGATCAGATGGGCCGAGCCGGTGACCCAGCCGACCCGCTCCGATGCCAGTCCATAGGCCTTGGAGAAGGTGCGGCTGACCAGCACGTTTTCGTGCGCGGCGGCGAGTTCGAATGCCGCCTGTTGCAAGGCCGGATCGACATATTCGCCATAGGCCTCATCGACGATCAGCAGCACATCGGACGGCAACCCGGCGTGTAGGCGGGCAACTTCCGACGGGGGAAGGAAGGTGCCGACGGGGTTGTTCGGATTGTCGAGCAGCACGACCTTCGTGGCGGGCGTCACCGCCGCCAGCAGGTTGTCGACGCTAGCGGCATAGCCATCATCCTCGGCCAGCACCGCGGTCGCTCCGACCTTGTGCGCCAGCAGCGGGTAGAGCGAGAAGGAATAGCGCGAGGCCAGCACCTCGTCCCCCGGCCCGGCGAGCGCCTGCACCGCGCAATGCAGCAGCTCGCCCGAGCCGGTGCCGCACACGATCAGGGAAGGGTCGAGGCCGTGGACCTCGGCGATCTTGTCGCGCAGCATCCGGGCATCGGGATCGGGATAGTCGGCCGGATTGTGGCCCTCGGCCAAAGCCGCCAGCGCCGCCGGACTGCTGCCGAGCGGGTTCTCGTTCGCAGAAAGCTTGGTCAGCGGCTGGCCGCTCGCCGACTTGGACTTGCCCGGCACATAGGCATGGATCTGCGCGATCCACGGTTTGGCCACGGGTCTGGGGTTCGGTCTGGACATTGGACGTGCGCGATAGCCAGTTTGGCCCTGCGAATACAGCGCGAAAACACGTGTCCTGCGGGTGGCGATTGACATGGGCGGGGGGCTCCCCCAATTCGCAGCGCGAATGAACGCCGCCCCGCTCTCCAAGGTCTATCCCATCCCCGCTCCCCTGACGCTCGATAGCGGGCAGGTGCTGGAGGGCTGCGAGATCGCCTATGAGACTTACGGCACGCTGGCCGCAGACAAGAGCAACGCGGTGCTGGTGTGCCATGCGCTGACCGGCGACCAGTATCTTGCCAGCCCGCACCCGATCACCGGCAAGCCTGGCTGGTGGGAACGGATGGTCGGGCCGCAGCTGCCGATCGACACGGATCGGCACTTCGTGATCTGCGCCAACGTGATCGGCAGCTGCATGGGATCGAGCGGGCCGGCCAGCCTCGCCCCCGATGGCGAGACCTATGCGATGCGCTTTCCCGTCATCACCATCCGCGACATGGTGCGCGGGATCGTCGCCTTGCTTGACGGGCTGGGGATTGCGCAATTGCACGCCGTCGTCGGCGGGTCGATGGGCGGGATGCAGGCGCTGAGCCTGGCCGCCAACTGGCCGGATCGCGCGGCACGGGTGCTGGTGATCGCGTCCACCGCGCGTCACTCTGCGCAGAACATCGCCTTCCACGAAGTCGGCCGGCAAGCGATCATGGCCGATCCTGCCTGGGCCGAGGGCGATTACTACGCGAGCGATGCCAAGCCCGACAACGGTCTCGCCGTGGCGCGGATGGCGGCGCATATCACCTATCTGTCAGAAGCGGGGCTGACCGAGAAATTCGGCCGCCGCCTGCAAGATCGCGAGGCCAAGGGCTTCGGCTTCGATGCCGAGTTCCAAGTCGAAAGCTACCTCAGGTATCAGGGCAGCGGCTTCACCCGGCGGTTCGATGCCAACAGCTACCTCTATATCACCCGCGCGATGGATTATTACGATATCGCCGAAGAACACGGCGGCAAGCTGGCCAACGCCTTTGCGGGAACGCAGGCGCGGTTCTGTCTGGTCAGCTTCGATACCGACTGGCTCTATCCCACCGCCGAAAGCCGCCATATCGTCCACGCGCTGAACGCGGCGGGGGCGAAGGTGAGCTTTGTGGAACTCAGCGCGCCGCACGGGCATGACAGCTTCCTGCTCGAACATGACCAGCTTGACCGGGTGGTGAAGGGGTTTGTCGAATGAGCTTGCGGCCAGACCTTGCCGCGATTGCCGCCCATGTCGCGCCCGGCAGCCGCGTTCTGGACATCGGCTGCGGCGACGGCGCGTTGATGGCGGAGCTTGAGAGCGCCAGCGGCTGCGATGCGCGTGGGATGGAGCTCGACGGTGAGTTGGTGGAACGCTGTGTCTCGCGGGGCCTCAGCGTGGTGCAGGGCGATGCCAATCTTGATCTGGCCAACTACCCCGACAAGGCGTTCGATTACGCGATCCTCAGCCAGACGCTCCAGACTGCCACGCGGCCCGATCTGATCCTTGACGAGCTGCTGCGCGTGGGGCGGCGGGCGTTCGTCTCGTTCCCCAATTTCGCCCACTGGCGCACCCGCGCGGCGCTGATGTTCGGCGGGCGGATGCCGGTGACGCGGGCGCTGCCGGTCAGCTGGTACGAGACGCAGAACATCCACCACGTCACAGTCGAGGATTTCCGCGATCTTGCCCGAATGAAAGGCGCGCGGATCGAACGCGCGTGGTTTTTCGCCAATGAAAAGCAGATCGGCGCGCCAGCAGCTAACTGGCGCGCCGAATTCGCGGTGTTCGAATTAAGTCGCTAGTTTTGCGGCCACCTTCGATGGCGCAGACCTCCCGCCAGTGACCCCTTCGCATCAAGCCCTATGCAGCATGCACAGCTTGTGGCCATCCAGATCGAGCACATAGCCGAGGTTCAGCGTGCCCATCGGGCCAACGCGCGGGCCCGGGGGGTCTTCGATCGACTTGCCACCCGCAGCCACGGCCGCATCGTGGAAGGCCTGCACCTGCTCGAGCGAATCGCAGGCAAAGCCGACGGTCGAGCCATTGGAGCAAGTCGCAGGCGAATCGTTGATCGGCTCGCTGATCGAGAACATCCCGCCATTGTGCATCCAGAAGGCACGCTTGTGGCCGGTGGCCGCGACATTGATCATCCCCGGCCCTGCGCCGAGCGTTGCGAGCACGCTATCGTAGAATGCCTTGGCGCGGTCGAAATCGCTCGTGCCGAGCATGATGTGACTGAACATGGAAATGCGTCTCCTCTCATAGGACGGGTTGCGGATTAGGACGGATTCTGCACGCCCGCAATCGGCATTTGGGGCGGATTTCGGTAGGCCCGGTTCATCTTGGCTGGCATATGGTGGGCCATGCTCATTCCGATCCTTGCCCCTGTCCTTGCGGCTGCGCTTGCGGTGCAAGCCGCTCCTGCGCCAACCACCCCCGAATCTGCCCCGCTATCGCAGGAAAACCGCGCGCTGCTGCGCTGCGCGGCAGCCTTTGCGCTGGTGGCACAAGGTCAGGTCGCGGGCGATCCGCAGGCCAAGGCTTGGCCCGATCTTTCCGTCCGCGGCATGGAGTTCTTTGTCCGGGCGATGGCGCAGCTGATGGACGAGACGGGGCGTGACCGGGCGGGCATCGCGGCTCTCGTCAACGGCGAAGCCCAGGCGCTGACCGCCAGCGGAGATGTGACGAAGGTCATGCCGTCATGCTTGTTGATGCTTGAGGCCGCACAGCTCTGATTACTCCCCTGTTAGTGGTGCGGCGCGCTGGATTTCATGCGCGAATTGCGGCACAGCTTGGGGCCTTATGTGGACCCTCTATCAATTCCCGCTATGCCCCTTTAGCCGCAAGATCCGGTTGCTTCTGAGCGAGAAAAACATCCCCTTCGATCTGCTGCGCGAGGATCCGTGGACGGCCTCGGACATGTTCTTCAACCTCAACCCCGCCGGGCGCACGCCGGTGATCGTGAACGAGGACAAGAACATCACCATCCCCGATAGCCGCGCGATTGCGGAATATTTCGAGGAGACGGTGGATCGCAATCCGATGATCAACGGGACCGCGACCCAGCGCGCCGAAATCCGCCGGCTGGTCGCGCTGTTCGACGAGAATTTCTATGCGGACGTGACCGCGCCTCTGCTGTCCGAACGGATGAAGAAGCGCATCCTGCGCCAGCCGCCCGACAGCGGCGCGCTGCGCAATGCGATGAAGATGGCGCACGGGCATCTCGACTATCTCGACTGGCTGATCGACACCCGGCCGTGGGTGGCGGGTTCCACCATGAGCCTGGCTGATCTGGCGGCGGCGGCGCAGATTTCGGTCGCGGATTATCTCGGCGGGATCGACTGGGCCGGGCACGAGCAATCGCGGGGG
>Ga0209812_10000356_pt1 | contig 42761 bp, 35 predicted proteins | sample JI71714BDNA_FD_187502 | JGI IMG/M metagenome (GOLD analysis project Ga0209812, IMG submission 187502) | Wastewater effluent complex algal communities from Wisconsin, to seasonally profile nutrient transformation and Carbon sequestration -... | ecosystem: Engineered > WWTP > Effluent > Algae...
TATACTCATGGCTTGAGAACCTGTTTGATATCTTTGTCTGCTGTATAAATATGATACTCTACTGATAGATCATTGTGGAGCGCAAAACTATACAATACATCATCAGCCTCATATCACGGACACGCCACTTGACTCAGTCAGATTTGATTCATGATATCATGAATTGAAATAATCTGCTCTCAGAAATCATCTGGCATTTTGACTCTATTGGCTTTATAGGTTGTATCTGCATCATGTCTGACGGTCTTGCTCGGTGTATCTCGCACAATCACAAAATAATCTGGCTGTTCACGCAATAACGCCAACATCATCTTACAAAACCCATATACCATCTGCATTGGTCTGCCATCACGATTAATCATTGGAGGCATTCCATGGTATGCTCTATATAAATATCCTGAACCATCAAGAATGTATGCTTTTGCTTTCATGGTAACAACTATACCCATCCAATCTATAAAATCAATTGAATTGGAATACACATACCACAAAAAGAAACCCAGTCCAAATCAGACTAGGTTTGTAGTATCACAATTCACATAAATTACCTATATGCTTGAAGTTCTTTCATCAGCTCATTTGCTCATGGAGGGAGATTGGTCCACAATCCAGGATTAGTTGACACTTTCAGTGCTGCACCATGTTGAACAACTGGGGAACGATTTGTAGTATTAAACCAAGATGTAGGAGGATTGGTAGTATAATCAGTCAACACAGATCTTCTATTATCTCTGAGTTGTTTAATCGTATTGTTACCATCCTGCATATTGACAACCAACCCATTAATCACAAGCTGCCCACCAAAATTCCATGAAGCATTGATATCAATATTATGCAATAAGTCTGACTCTACTTGTTGAGCAATATAAATTCCCTCAAGAGTTTGGTTATTTGGAGTCAACCAAGTATTGGTACTCATCAATGGCTTCACATAAATAGAACCCTTCGGAACGATAAACATCACCCTACCTCTAATATTTCAGACCAATGTCACATCACCTTCTGGTACAATAATCGTTGTATTAGTAGTAAACGACACATTAGATAGTGTTTTTCATCATGGAAGAATATAAATTGATGCATTTTGTACTTTGGATGCTTGATTTCCTCATATCGTAGTAGCAGTAGTAGCAAGTCTCACATACTTATTAACAAACTGATCTACCAAATATCTCAGATTCTCAGATCATGCAAATGACGTAGTAAATGAACGAGGTGTGGAAGCACTAGGGAACGCCTTGGAACCATTAAGATTATAAATTGAATCCATAATAAGAAAATCTTCATTCGTTACCGATAGACCATTTTCTTGAACCATATATGGTTTGGTAGCAGTAATATTCATTGAACACTCAGCATTCTGAGCAATCTGTCTCGCTCATGTAGCATATGTAACAGACAACAACTGACTACCAGGAGCTCAAGCAGCACCACTCCATTGTTCATTTCTCACACATGGCACGTAGCTTGTTGCAGCCCACACAATCTGATATTCACCAAATGCAGTCAGTGGACGCCCATCGGTGCGCTGCCAGTGTACTGGAGCAACATATGATGCTCACATTGCATTACGATATGACGTATTGACCACAGAAGAAGCACCATCCAAATAACTATGAGTCAGCTCTGATGTATCAAAATCTTGTTTAATATTACAATATTTTACAAATGGTCTTGTTTGCTCTCATTTACCATTTCTGAGGTAGAAATGGCAAAGCTGACCTTGTGTTGTATTGGTAGAATTAATAACATACAATGTTGATGAGTTTGTGTTGGATTGAGTTAAAGACGAACAACTCGATACTTGTTGTACATCAGTAGTTGTATCATAATCCCACCAGAATGGCACAAACTCACCAATCATTACATCCGGAGGATCAATCATACCACAACTGAGATTTTGAACAATATTTCTTCCAGTCAAAACAGGAGCTACAGGAGACTCAATCTGACACGAAGAGCTACAACCATCACCATTTGCATTGTTACCATCATCACATTGCTCAGGATAAACCCTATTACCCACCACCACAGATCATCTCATGCGACCATCACCACACCAGTCAGAACTTCATCAACCTCATCAACCTCAACCACACCTACCATCACAACAAATCACTGAAGGATCACAAACAGGAGAAGCAGTAGTATAAACACCTGCATCAATAGTAAGAATATTGGGGTTGGTTTGTGTATCAAGAACGATACAAGATGATTGTGGAGCATCACTATCAACTCCAGTATTTGTGCCAACTTGTCTCAGTGTCCACTCATATCATGTTGGTCTTACAAACTCCACCTTATAAGTATTACTCATCAATCCACTAAACAAATACATACCCGTACTACTTGTTGTTGCAACACTACGAAGAGTACCAGTGAGATCTGCACAAGAAGAAAGTTGATATAGACGAACTTGTGCTCATGAAAATCCTGATTCTGATGGATCCTGAATACCATTTTTGTTAACATCTATCCATACCCTATCACCAATTGATCATGGCTTATGAATCGTAAATGATGTTGTACAGCTGTTTGGGTTTTGTGTCAAAATACGAGAACCAACATCAGCAGATATACACTGATAAGCACTATCCGTTAACTGACTAGTATTACAATACAACAATGGTTGTGGTATAAAGATAGCCTGACTCATTGTCGCCAGATTGGGAATCAATGGGTCTAATGCAGACCTTACTGCACATTGATCATGAGGAACAACAGTGTTTCTTCTATAAGCACATGTTAGTTGGGTTGCTGGTTGATGTTCAATCACCGCATACGATACAGATCAATCAATGATACATTGGGCAGTATAATCACCCAAAGGTACAGATACAGTACCGGTAAATCAAGGTGTACGAGATATAACTTGAGAACCAGACAACACAACAAATTCTCATACCGTTCCACCACTATGGGCACATGAATACGATACTCTTCCTCAAGTAGAATATAATTGCACACTTGTCTGTATCGCATTACAACTTACGGCTCTATCATAGACAAGTCACGCATCTACCGCTAATTCCGGATATTCACAAGTAGACCTACGAGTTTGTATATTAAAATTACTATTACGAAAACCTTCATAATTGTATGCTCATGTAAATTGTGTAGTCAGTGAATAACCAACAGGAAATTCCTTAATTGTAATATAATATAATTTACTAGAATCTACAGGAAACACATAATAACCAGTATTACTAGTCACAATAGATCACAAATATACACCTTCATATGATTGAGGCATATTAGGATTTCATGCACCATTGTTTCGCAACCTATATCACTGTACACTTGAATCACACTGATATAGATCCACTACTACACCAGATACTCACATTTCACCTACATCTTGCAAACCGTTGCGATTATTGTCATACCAGACAAGATCTCATAAGACATCATTGGATAGTTGTACTGTAGCACGAGCAACATTATTACCAAGAGGATCTCATGGAGTTACTGTAGATATCTGAACCATATTAGTAAATGTCTTAATAGAGGTGTCGGCAGGCTGATATCTTGAACGCATCACAATTTGTCATGTGTGTCATGGTGATAAAGACTGTGAAAGCCTCCATGTAACCCTATCCTGAACTACACCACTGACTGTAGACTGAGATACTGTCAGACCACTTAGTGATATACTTGTCGCTATTGTGTCGGCGTAACGCATTTGTGCTGGCACAATATCAGTAATCGTAACTCCAGTAGCAATACGATTTCACTGATTACGATATGTAATCACCCACTCAGTCAATGATCAAGACTGAGCCATAGTTATAGAATTACGAGCAATTTTTGTAATAACAAGATCCGGTACGGGTCACTGATTATCGGGTACGATTTCTATAATTTGACTACCACAAGACCTTTTGCTAGCATTATACATAAGACCACAACCAATTTCATATATTCATGTCCCATAAAGTGGATATAAACTACGGAATCTCCAATCCTTTCATACAACATATTGCTCATATATATTATCACCCCACAGCGAATTGCCAACATACTTCGCAGTCAACCAAGTTGCCCCGTTCATAAAATTAAACACTTGAACATCTCAACCATCCTGAAGCCTATTATACAACATCGCACGATTGAGGCGTTCTGGTCTTAGATAATCACCTGAAAATGCTTTTCTTGCGGCCATAGCTAAACTAAAACGTCATATACTATAATCAAGATATGGTGCCACATTACATCCATCTTGCCAAGGATTATCCCAACAAGATTGTGTAGTAGATCATTGATGGTTGGTAGGAGCTGTAACCAACTGATATACCTGAATTCCTGCCTGAGCATTCCACCCTTCAGCTTCAGTGTATCATGCACAGGTCACCCTCAAATTTTGCGCTTGAGATTGAGTAATCTTCATTACTCCAGGATATGATACAGGATTAGTTAATCATGAGTTACTAGAACCGAGTACACTTACTCACCCAATCGTAAAATCAGAACAAACCATACGAACATCCCTATAACAAGCACCATTAAGTTGCGTATGTCACACAGGAACAGTAGGCTGAACCCCCGCTATATTATTACATTGATCAGTGTAACAACCACCCGGACCACACGCACATGTCAACGCCCTGAAAGACGAACCATCATTCGCTTGATCCTTCACACAATAACTTCATCACATACCAAATGATGTAAACTTAAACGAATCCCATGGATCATCCAAAATCTGACCACACCTACTGTCTGACCATGGAGTAGTTGTTCTGCCTCACTCACCACAAACAGTGTTTGTTGCGGCATCACACGTATGTAAAGTTTTAGTTACTTTACAAGAACCCTCTCACTCATCATATACCCATGTATGATTGTCAATACAGCGAAAATTCGACTTGTATGAACTTGAAATCGTACAATCCTGAACACAATTAGGACCATCCTGCTTCAATCACGCAGGAACTGAGAACTGCTTTCATTCAATGTTAGCACAAAGATCAGGACGAGGATCAGGCACACAATGACAGTCTTGAGATGTGGCACTTGCCAAACACGTATATCATGGTTTACATTGCTCAACAATCTCGCCACATCCATTAACAATATTACCAGGAAACGCACATCTTTGTTGGGATGCTTGTGGTTGAGGACACACTCACGGCTTACATTGACCATTCTCACATCCACCTGGACAAATTTCTACCGACTCAGAACAATTGTTCCATCTTGCAAAACTTGGTTGCCCAGGAGCAGAACCACCACATTGCCATACACATTGTGCTTCTGTCTTTTTGGTACATCACTGAAATGTCACACATTGTTCATCAGCAGCACACGCCTTGGTGTTTCCATATATATTTCTAGATACTGTAGGACTCTGACACATAATATATGGACCATTTGGATTAACAGGACCACCACCCACACAGCTTGCTTGTGTACCATTCTGAGAACAATATTCTCACTGTTGCAGATTACAAGACTGAATAACACTACCACAACTGTTGATGATATCTTCTGACCCATTGGATGCACAAAACGTCTGACCATTGGGCTGACAACACTCGAGCTGATGAGGATTGGTAAGACAACTTTCTGAGGCCGCATTAGCTGTAGTCAGATACGCTAGTCACATTCACATCAAAAAAGATGTCATTACTACGATAATAAGTTGTTTCATGGATCATAAAGATAAATAATACCTATCTTAGTTATACAGGGCAGACACAATAAAGCAAAAATATCAACACCCCATATACATAATTAATTGACATACGATGCAATAGTATATAAAAAAATCAGTATTGATACTGATTTTAAAGAACAAAATATACACTCTATATACCACCATCAACCCAGGACAATATTCTAAGGAAGATCAGCATCATCATAACTTACAAATGATTCCCCCAGTATACTTAACTGATTAGCATCAATCGATCATTTAAAGTTTTCAAGAGCCTTACTAACAAAAATATTATTTTCATTTCAAACCATAATATCAAAAACCACCTCAATCATTGAAGATGTTTGACTGTCTCCAGGCCAAAACTTTTTGATAGTAAATTCGGTTTCACCATTATTGTGAGCAGTTAAGCGAACCTGTCCAGACATAGAACTCCAATTCTCATCAAAGTAAGTAAAACTTAATCATGAAGGATTAAGGCCGTCTAATTTATATCTTTTTCAAGCTATCTCATACACAAAATTTATGGTATGACTGTCATGTCAAGCACCAAGAAGAAGACCAATTGATCAATTTTTGTAGTTAAGAACATTACTATACAGATAAGTATCTCGCCTATTTACTCATCTTTTTATATTACGAGATACGAATGTATTATTTGTATTGTTACCACTTGCATCATATAAACTAATAGCAATATCTCCTCTTGTTGCGTTTGCTCATCTATCAGACATTGAAACATTTCTCAAAAGACCGTATTTATAAGCCTTTTGATAATAGTTATCTGACCAGCGACTCAGTTGTAACTCTGACTGTTTCCCATACAATATTCTGACTAATACCACTACTGCTTGCTCATTTGTCAACAACTGTGTTGGCATAAACTTTTGATTGTGTCATAAAAAAATACCATATCTACATGCCCTCACCATTATGTCGACAAGATCAGCATGCCCTTGATCAAGATCGCTAAATACACACTGATCTGCTGAAACAACATAGTTTGTTTTATTGATAGATTCAGCAAACGTCACAAAAAACTTAGCAGCTTCGTCTCTTCTAATAGCATTACTAGGTTGATAGTGATCAGTACTATCAAATACAGTAAAACCACTGTCATACATCCATGTAACTACATTATCAATCAATACTGCACGTGATATACCCACAGTCACTCACACAACAAGAATAAAGGCAATAATTCATTTCACCATAATAAAAAAGATAAATCGATAAAATAAACATATTCTCATTACAAAACAGCAACAAAAATACGACACAACAATATATATATATATATTAAAAGCAATATCAAAAACACACGACTAAATTTTACCCCAAAATAACACAACCACCCAGTTCTTTGAATAATCATTTAAATCGTACACAATCATAAATAAGAACAACATAACAACACAAAAATTCTATTACTCAAGAAAAAAATCCAACTTCCTCCGAAGTCAGATTTCTTAATATTATTATCTTATTACTTATATGTCTCTAGGGCTGTGATAAACTCATTGGCTCATGGAGGTAGATTGGTCCAAAAACTTGGATCAGTCTCAATAGTAAATGATGCTCCATCAAGGATAGCTCTCCTTTTGTTCTCTTGAGTAAATCATGGTCTATCGGTTGTAAACCACTGAGGAAGATAAGATCTTCTTGCGTTTACAATTGATCTTAAGTCAGTTTCTGGATTAGAACTAATCATAATTCACTTCAATCTCAATCATCACTGGCTTGCCCACAACGAATTTCATAGACTATTGTTGCGAACTTGAGTAGATGATGTGATACGATTAGCAATATAAATACCCCTAATCTCTTGGATAGAATTATAGTGTTGTGGCAACATTTGAAAATCAATTGTATGATTTGGTGCAACAATCATCGCCACATTACCCACATCTCACTTCACATGAACATCAGCCGTTAGTGATATCAAAGTACCATTAACAGGACCACTTAGTTCTAATACTGCAGGACTGGATCACTTATATACATAAATGTCTCTACCTGGAACCCTATAGAATCCTACAGGAAGTCATTGATTTACCGTGGCAAGTCTATCATATTTCTGAGCAAACTGATTAGAGAGATATACAAGATTTGTGGTACTTGCATACCTTGTAGGTCTAACAATATTAGATATAATTGCCTGTGGACTTGTAAATCCATAAAAACTACTAATCACACCAGCATCTGCGGGAGTAGTCGACAATGATACACCATCCTGTACAAAATAAGGCTTAGTAACAGTAAAATTAAACATACATGATCTACCAAAACCATTGTTATCAGATGAATATCTCTGTGCTGACTGAGTCCATGTCACCTTACCGTCAGAAGATGTTCTTGGTTCACATTTGACAAAGGTTGTTCTTTCAAGATCCATCTGATATTCTCACAGCTTAGTAAATCAAGCCGCATCCCACTGACTTGGTCAGAAGTATGATGCACCTCACCATCCCATGACTGAGCGTTGATACGATTGATCAGATACAGATCTTGTTGCAAAATATGAATCAAATAATGGATACTGCTTTAAATCAGTCTTATCAAAACAATATCTTGAAAATGTAGATGCTTCTCCTGCTCCATTTCTTAACACAAAGTGACATATCGGATCGGAGGATGAAGTGCGTGACGTAGACAAGAGAATATTGGTCCTATTTGCCTGAGATTGATTACAATTAGGTACGAGATTAATAGATCTATCTTGTTCCAAATTCCATCGGAATGGAAGATATTCTCCAATATTAACTGACGGTGGATCAATCATATCACACAATAGGGCTCATGTCAATGATATCAAATTAGGAGTAGTAGGAGTAGACGGTGATCAACCACCTCCACCACCAGACTCACGCTGACACGAAGCACTACAACCATCACCATTGATACGATTACCATCATCACATTGCTCTGACTCATTGACCATACCATCACCACAGAACTGATAGCCACCTCATCAACCACCTCATCAACCACCTCATCACTGAACAGTTACAGTAGCCAAACATGCTCCATCTTGTTTTGTAACAACTTGAGCACCAGCAGGAGCATCAATACAACTATAAGCAGTATCAGATAGTTGTGCTGCTGTACAATATGGATATGGTGTAGGCATCAACACCAATCCACTCAACACCAAGCCAGAACTCACTATTGGATCAAGTGCTGACTTCACTGCACAAATTTGAGCATTATTGGGTAGAGACCTATACGCACACTGTACTCCACCTGTACCAGCACGATGTGTGATTAGTTTGTGAGTAACTGTATCATTCACAATACACTGGACATTGTAAGTACCAACAGCCGATAAGCTAAATTGACCTACAAATCATGATATCGTTGTGACCACACCAGTAGTACCACTCATACTCACCACAACACGAGCAGTACTCCCATTGAGATGAGAACAAGTATAATTGATAGCTTGATTGACTGCGACTGTAGAAGGAACAACACTGAGTCACTCACAACTCACCAATTGTGTCAGATACACTCATGCATCCACAGTTAGATTAGTCTCTCATTGTCACAATACAATACAATTGGTCACACCATTGAGGCCCGCATCACTATCTACAGCATCGTCTGATCATTGATTAGGCATGGTAAATTCATGTCCATTTGGCAAGATAAACTTGACTCTATAGTTGCCTGCATTGAGTCATGTAAATAGATATAATCATGAGCCATTGGTTGTTGTAGTCATCAATGGCGTACCCAAATCAGCAGTACATGAAGTAAGTTGATATAGCTCTACTTTCACATTCGCAAGAGATACTTCATTAGCATCTTGAATGCCATTTTTATTGGTATCGATTCGTACTCTATCTCACAGCGATCACACTATTTGACTCACAGGAGTGGTCACAGCAGAGGCACTATTGTTTGTATATGTAGATTCTGACTCATTCGCAAGTATTACCACACGATTCGTCAGTATAGCCTGATTAGGTGTACCTCATCTATATCTTGTCACAATCGTAATTGATCAGGTAGCACCCACAGGCAATGTGCCAATATTCCAACTTACTCCATTGGTAATTGCTAAAGGATCGACACACACTACAGGGTTAGCAGATTGACCAGACGGACATCAATAAGTAATTCATGGTTGAGGATAAGCCATCGTGCCTGTGGCAACAGGAGTACGGCTTGCAGATACAAATTCCAATTCAGCAGGTAACTGATCAATAATTCTCACATTAGTGAGTACGATAGGCTGATTATTTCTGTAGTTGAGTGTCCAGGTTATCAGTTCACCAGTTTTATTTGGGAAAGTAGATCTATCTACTGATTTGGTGATTTGCATATCTGGCACAATAACACTATCAGACTGAGGTGTAGTAATGGCTGATCCATTATTATTAGCAGGATTGTCTCCATTGGTAGAGGTAGCTATCGCTACCACATTGGTCAGATTAGATCCATTGGGTCTACCTCATTCATACTCAGACACGATAGTGATAGTACCAGCCTGACCAGGTTGTAATCTACCAATATTCCATGTATATTTACCTCATGGTTCGATACTACCAGCAGCCATTGACAAGGACACAACTCTCCTTAATCACTCAGGAAGAATATCCACAATCACCACATTGTCAGCAGCAGCTGGACCATTATTTCTATAATTGATTGTCCAAGTAATACGCTCACCAGCCCTGTTGGGGAAGCTTGATCTATCTACAGATTTACTCACCTGTACATCAGCTTGAGCTGGAGCTACACATGTATTGTCACAACTTGAACTAGCATATTGTCAGCCCTTTTGTTGTACACATTGATAGTTATTGTTGCACGCATATCTATATACACAAGATCCTACTTGACCATTATTCTCCGCATTGGGGTCTTGGCAGACAGGATTGTTGATAGATTGACAAGCATTGGAACATCCACTGTTGCCCCAATTGTTGCGAGATGGATCATTGAAGTCGCACTGCTCTCCACCATTTCTGACACCATCACCACAAACTGGAGGGTTTTCACAAGATCTTGATTCTGACCCAGGACAAGCTTGTCAGCCATACTGAGCAGCCACACTAATGATAGGATGACGAGTTTGTTGACCATTGGTACATGCTGACCACTCTCACCGAGTAAAGACACAGCTCACAGGGTTGTTCACAATCGTACACTGATTAGTACATGACTGATTGGGTCAGACTCAATCATTACCATCACACTGCTCTCCACCATTTCTGACACCATCACCACAAAAACTACATCATCTAGTCTCAGTGAGCGCTGGACACGCTTGTCAGCCATTGGCTGGTTGAGTTACAACACTTCTCCTACGAGTTTGTTGACCATTGGTACAAGCACCATAGTCAGACCAGTCAGATACCACACAGTTGACAGGATTGTTGATTATTTGACAGCTTGAATTACAACTTTGATTGGGTCAGACTCAATCATTACCATCACAAGCTTCACCAAACTGAGCATCTCTTACGCCATCACCACATTTGGTAACAACCAACGGCTGACATTCCCAGTGATCACCATAGCTCAAAGCTTCACATTGTAACGCAGGATTTGCAATACATGGATCAGTAGGACTAATGTGGTAACCACGAACCTTAAACCTGATAAGAAAGTCTCTAGAAGCAGCATTAGTTACTACAAAACCATTGACTCATCACAATACACGATTGACAGCTCACGCATCCACAATGTCAGCAGCCAAACTACCAAACGGTTGATTGGTAAATGTTGATCACTTCACATATTCACTAGCTCCACCCTGATATTCAATAGAAAATTGCTCTACGACATAGGGGTTGATGGAGCTCTTGTTGGTCAACGAATCAGTAATCGTTTGAGACTGTCATTGCCTAATGACAACAGGGGCAAACGTTTGATCACATTGTTGTTGAGCTGATACTTGATTGCTCATGGTGGTGAGTACAACACCCACCCCAAACAATCATCCAATGATCTTTTTAAACATAGTAATAATTACTATAAAAGTAAAATAAATTTTTTATCAACAAAAGATAACTATTATAATCATATTGTCAACTTATTTTTTGATAAACTACTGAATATCAACAGGAGGTCTTGTTGAAGTCACTACCGGCACACTCTCCGTAGTACCTGAAACCACCTCAACCCCACCATCACTTCAATCTCTCAACATCATCCATCATCAGAGAGCAAGCACTACAATTATAATCACATATATCACTAGTTTCATCATTATATACTAAAAAACTAAATAACAGCTCTCACATACAAGCCACCTAAAACAAGTTATATCACTACATTACTTAGACTGACCACTTTGATCATCTCTTTTTTTATTAGGATCTCTTCTCAATGCCTTTGCAAAATTACTAATCACCACACTTATACCAGGTCTTTGTGTAACAATTACCGGTGTTCATGCTGAAGCATAGGTACCAGGAACATTAACCGGCTTTACTATAATCTCAGACGTGATAATCGGCTTAGGTCTTTGAGTATCTGTAATAATTTGAGAGGTAGTACCCGTAACAGTCTGTTTTGTCACTGGATCAATCGGAGCGGGTCTGTTTCATTGGAAGATAACCTGATAGGTGGAACCTGTTTTAACTTCTACCTTATACATTAGTCCATTTGGAACCAAGCTAACTAATTTTGTATTAGGATCAGTTTGTACTTGCACCAAATAAGTTGTACCACCTTGCTCGACCACAATCCACTCTTTGCCATCCTGTGTAATTGTAACGAGAGTTTCGATCCTCATCGTTTCTACATCCACAGCAGTGGTAATCGTTCACTTTTGGTCAGTCTTTTGTTCTTTTCTGTTGATGATAGTATCTCTTGCCACCTTTCCTACTGCAGCAGCTACATTGACACTTGATCAAGCAGTGGTAGCCACCTGTTCTACATAGGATGTGAGTGTTTTGGTGGGAGTGAGTGGATAAGTGTTTCACTCGGTTGATGTAGTTGGATGGTTTACCTGCTTTCATGCAATTGAAGCCTTCAGTGTTGGAACATAGACAAACGTCTGATTTGATCCACATTGATGATTACCTACCATATAATATGCTGACTGACTCATGTCGAGCGTTAGATCTGACTGATCACTGAGTGTGATAGTTTGTGGTTTACTGTCTTTTTTATCAAAGAAGTTAGACTTGATTGCATCCACAATAGCAAATTTGTCTGCATCTGTAAGCGCATGTCCCTTCATAGCAGATACAATCTTCTTCAATTGTGCTTGTGCAAAATTATTAGCAAACACAGCATTCTGCTGTAACTGTGCTTTTGCATATGTCTCAGATGCTCCAGAGAGCTTCACATTGACAAACTGATCAACAAATGAAGCATTAGGTTGCATCGCTCATTTGGTGATAAATGTATTACTCTTGAGAGCAGTCTTACCATAGGTTGCCTTTGGGTTTTTGGCAAGAGAGTTGAAATGCCATGTAAATCAAGCCACCTCTGATGTATCTACCTGAGCATATCACTGATATGAGTAATTGCTCATTTCTGAGATAAAATCTTTATTAGTTTGTTCAATGTTGCTGATTGTCTCACTCTGATCCCCAAACTCATTTACTAGTCTCTGATGGTGCTTGGCTCATGACCTCTGGTACACCTTGGGCAGATGTGATGAATTCTTAGGTTGATCAAGATATGCTCCTCACATCACCGTCTCATATCTGAGTAATTGGTTATAGAGCTCATATATATCACTCAGATTATCACTTTTTGACATAGATCAAGCAAATACAAGTAGGTGTAGTTTTGGTAGAATGTTCTGATAATTGGTAAGATAATCTTGTTCACTTTTCAACAAAGCTGTAATCTCATCTTTTGTGGCAATCGTTGTCTGATCAGTAATACCCAGTCATGTGAGAACATCACCAGCACCAGCACCAAACCACTGCCTAATCGCAGTCATTACTTCCTGTGGCGTCTTAGTTGGCCAAGTGATCGTATTGACAATAGGAGACAAAGCATCCTTCATCTTCTCAAAAGTAGGATATTTCTTTCTACATGAAACATCGGCAATATTTGGTTGAATTGGTGCACTTTCAGACTTATATGCCCAATCAGCTGAAATAACAACTGAGTTTGATGTACTCGAAGGAGCGTTCATAATTTTGATTTGATTGTTGTTGGCAAGGGTTGAGTCTTGTATTACCTGCAATTTACCATTACTCAAACTCACACTATCACCGACCTTAACCGTAGTTGTTGTATCACCGACAGTCACAGTAAACGATCATGTCTTCTCATCAAATGAGACTGTTGCTGCATTTCAAACAAGAGCTTCAAGTTGTGTTTTGATAGTGTTCACTTGTGTTGTGTTATATGTTATCTTGTCAAGTCACGTAGTTTTGGCTTGTGCCATACTAACATCTACACGATTAAATTTGGCAGATCATAGTCCTATTTTTATACTTTCAGCAGTAGTTATAGTACCAGCTACAGCACCAAGAATTGCAGCTACACCACCCGTGGCAATTGTGGCAGCAACTGCAGCAGCAACTGCAGCAGCCACCGTTGCCCACGATACTATCACACCACCAAAACTCATCTTTCTAGGATCTTGTCTACGCTCAGTACTGATATTTCTCAGTAGTGGATCAGTGATTCACTGTTGAATTGCGGCATCAATCTGACCTTTTTCAAGATCGGTGAGAGTCGTCTTATTTAGTAAAGTAGACAGTGAAGACAAGTCAGATACCTTGATCATCATCTCCAATCTCTGTGCCAAGTCTGCAGCAGTGCGAGTATCAAAATGCTTCTGCAATTCTTCCTGTAATGACTTAAGATCAAATCATCCCTTCTTCTCAATCAACACATTGGATACCGATGTATGCAGTACATGACTCATACGATTGACAAATGCATTGATACCTCACATCTTGTCCAGTGATATTCATGCATATGCTCATATATGAGGTCATTTTTCATCTATTCATACACCCACTCATGTGACAAGATTAGCTTGTGCTTTGCCAGATTTGGCTGCTTGATTGAGTTTGGGTGATCGATTGATTCACAGTGCTGCACCAGTTGTAATACCTCATTGAACAAATCACAATACACCAGTCAACGATGCAGATAGTGATTTATAAATCTGCTGAGATACTCAAGTATATAATGATCCACCAGTGCCCACAATATCACCACCCTGTAGACCTACTCATACGCCGCCGCCTACATATGCTTGTAGTGTCTTGGTGAGCTGTGCTCCTCATTGTACTCACACACTCAACAAGTGAGTAATCTGCTGTTCTTGGGTAGTAGTGATTTTGAGAGTACCATCAGGATTACGATCTGGAGTATAGGGAGAAAATCTACCTGGATCGTTGCTGTTGTCTTTAATAACAGTTATATTGCCATCCTTATCGATCTTGACTTCTTTGGTAATATTTTCTGTTCTTGTCTCATATGTTGTATTGGTAGTAATGGTATGCTGATCTTGAATATATCATAAAAACAACCCCTGCAAAAACAGTGCATGACTGATTGCTTCTGGCTTTTGATTTAATAATGTAGTAAATTGAGCTTTCTGACTATCATTGAGAGCTTGATCATTGGTGATTTTGCCTTGAAGCGTTTTGATGTCTTTCTTGGATAGTTTGGGAGCTGTATCTACAAAATCATTGGCTTTGGCATTGATGGACCCTCTATTACTCTCCAAAAACCTCGTAAATCATGCTTGATATACTCATAGCTGCTCTGGGGACAAAACTGGTGAATCGGCCTCATTCGGTGCTGGTTTGGGCACATCTATCATATCTATATTATTGATACCATCCCTCAAGAGATTATTAATTCTACCAGAAAACATACGAACCAGCTTGAACCAGCTCTGCTGAACTCATTCTCCCTTCATCACATCAGTAAGTCACTTAAGATCAGTAGCAGCAAGAGAGTTAGCATCATAGACCTTATTATATAATGCTACAATATTACGGACAAATGCTGATTCACCAATATCGTTTTGAATAGTAAGTAACAAGATACCCAATCCAAGCGACCCACCAAACTCCAGCATATCGGTAGCTCTCATCTGACGATACTTACGAAATTGCAACATACCAGCCCTACCCTCAAAACTATTCAGGATATTATCATCATCGATCAGTGGGAGAATTGCGGCAAACTGCTCTTTCGTAAAATTTCAAAGTAGCTGTTTTGTCGTATCAGTCACTTCTTGGATTTCCTTATTCTGTTCTACATAGAGTTTATCGGTTTCCTTAGAGAGTTTTTTGTCTTTGTTTCTCTCAAGAGGAGTGCGATCGAGGGTAGTTTTGTCTCCAGCCATAATAGTATATATTTACAATATAAAATTTCTTACTATAATCATATTCCTTTGTCTGTCTATCGTCAAACTACACACACCAATCACACCACTAAGAGTTGACATCATATACTAAAATATAAAAAGATCATAACTACAAAAAAAACTCAACATTGCTGTCGAGTCTTGTTATGAAATCTTTTCAACGGTATTGCTATGTTATGCAAAATAATCAGTTACAGGTCAGGCAAGTTGTTTTTTTCTTGAGATCCTATTTCATAGGTGTGCAATATTGTCTACTGTATCAGAACCAAACACCTGTTGAATCACACTAGCCTCAACATCCGATGGAACGATGGTGGTATTAGTTTCATTGAGAATATCCACCACAGACAACATAACCATATCAAGTTGTTGTTCATATTTGAGATTAGTCAAATCGTCCAAGATTTCTTGTTTACGAGAAAGAGTATATGATGGATTGGTTGTCTCTACTACACCAATACCAAACCTCTTGCCACCAGACTCAAATACCTTATAATCCAAAGTAATCAACTCTCTCACATGGATATCACCAAGATCCGATTTTGCCGCAAACATATCAAGACTAAATTGTTCTGTGTTTTCAATTTGTACGATATGGTTCAGTTCATCAAAGATATCTTTGTCGTATTGGGTTGTAGTTGGGGACCTAAAATACAGTGTATCAGAAATAATTCACATCATCATCGCCTTAGCCACATCCAGAGAAATCGCTTCTCATCTTGCTTTCCACAAACCATAAATCACACTACAAGTCGAAGCAATCGGTCTAACCAGAATATCGATTGGCTGACTTGTGTGGAAGTTAAATTTATGATGATCCACAATAGCAACCACATCAAGCTCATCAAGATTTGAGATGGATTGGGTAACTTCATTGTGATCTGTAAGGGCTACCTTGCTACCAGCAGGCAAACTCTCTACCAACAGTGGAACATCCCATCATAACAATGACAGAGCATGCTTGGTCTCATTATTGATCTCACCTAATCTCACTGGGGTCGCCTCCACTCATCCAAGCTGCAAATATTTTGCATAAATCATCGCAGATAATATGGCATCCGTATCTGGATTGGTGTGTCAACATACATAAATCATAACACTCAACAAAAAAACTAAAATACAAACCAAGATACCCATCTCACATTGATTTTCAAGCTATCTTACATATGATAGCTTTTAGTATTTAGTTTTTAGCCTTTAGTTATATGTATTCACGAACCATCAAAGTCGGTGATCTCCTCACCAAACCATGATCAGAAGACATCATCACTCGAACCGGTCAGCCGATTGATACAATACCCAATATTGTCGACAACCAACTAGATCTACGCTTCAAGATCAACTCCGCCAATCATAGTGACATATGGATACATATCTTATGACTCAAGGCTGACTTCAATGAGGTATGTGATTACAGTGGAGTAGATTTTGTGCGTACTCTCAGACTCAATGAAGAAGACGGTGAAATTATGAGATTTAGTATCAATCCTGACGACGATGAGGTCTATCCCATCCACACGAGAGACAATACCATTGATCTTCTTGATCCCCTTACCCAACTCATTCACCTTTATGAACCAGTAAGCAAAATTGCACCATGATATATGTTTCCTGATAGTGAAGATGACACACGAGACGAACACGAACCCAATCATATTGTCTTCAAACAAAGCTAACCACCTCATCATCATACACTATACAAAAAACTCCACATTCGTGGAGTTTTCTCTTATTCTACAACACGATTGAGTTGTTCTACAATACGACCGAGCTGTTCACGTTGTCACGAAGACAATCACTGACCAGATCACAATTGATCGACCAAGGACTGCATCATCACCAACGACTGCTGAGCATCTTGTCATGACACTGTAAACGATCATCCAGTAGATGATACTGTTTGTTGTACTTGAGATACCAAAGCCATCAATCATCTCACATCTAATTGACCAACCTGTTGCTCAAGTAGATCGACCTTTTGAGTCAATGATTGAGTACCAATCAGTGATTGTACTGCTTGTTGATTGTCTGGAGAAGATACCCATCACCACAAATGATTCAATACATAGATAGCTCCCACAAGCAACAACACAAACAACGCCAGCAACAACGAACCTCATACAATGATAATTTTTTGTCGATTCATCTGTCCAATATAAGAGAATAAATATCACTATGGTCTACCATAGATCTATCATCATACTACAGGAATCATACCCAAATACAAGAACATTGTCTACATCCTCGTCGTATCCCATGGTCTATCGTCAGTACCTCGATTCGCAAGATTGATTGGATTATGGTTGATAGATAGATAGCGAGACTGATACATACGATCAAAATAATCATATTTTTGCTGCAATACTCTACTACTACTGGCCATATAAGCAAATACATCACGATGGTACAAATACATATGATGTGACTCCGCAAAATCCTCAAAAGGATTAGTCATTGCATATCCACTCACAAAATCTTCAGGACGCATGCGAGCACGCATCGTATTTTCATTGACCCAAGACAACGCATAAAAAGGCAACGACGGATCATCGATTGCAAACTTTGCCTTACCAAACTCAGTATAAGAGGTGTTAATCTGACGAGATCATCATAATAGCACACCTAGATCAACCACATGTCACAACTCATGGACCAACACCTGAGCAAACTCCTTATAGTGTCTCATAGGCTGAGTATTGAGTACAATCAGACGAGCGTTAGCATATCATCTCCTATGTTTTGTATAATTATTGACTGTAATACTACCCAAACTCACAAGAGGATCATATCACTTATTCTGCAGTGCATCTACTACATAAACAATCATCACATAATAAGCATAACGCTGCTGCACCGTATAAGAACCATCCAATGCCACAATATCACAGATAGTCTCGTATTCACGACACACTTGTGCAATCCTTGCTTCATAATCATATCCTACAGAATGAACACTATCAAACAATTCCTCTACCCATATCTTGATGGATCATGATGCCTGTTCTTCCTGATATGGTTGCCCCTGAGATGATGACTGCACATCATATCATGACACAGATCAAGCCTCAGATCATGATATACCTTGAGGTCAGTCAGGCTTAAATATGTGACCCGATGTTGTAATAATTGTAGTAGATCATTCATTTCATGATTCAACAGAAGATCATGTCACAACCTGTCATAAATATACATCAATATCTTGTATACCCATATCAGGACGTATCAATCCACCCACAATTGGATCCCTAGCAAAGAACTCATGCATCCATACATACAGTCACAAAAATGTCATACATGCAACTCATAGCACGATACACACAAACATTTTTCGAGATATTATGGTTGATCAGTGGTTCATAAGAGTTTTTGCAACAATGAATTTACAATATGTAAAGGAAGTTGGGAGACCTGTTGGATCGATTGTGCAGTACGAATTATTTGACCCATGAGACGATCAAATTTAACCAACAATACGATACTATAGATCAACACAATCAATCACAACAAGGACAATAATGCTCATGCAATTGTTGTAATTGACTGAGAAATAGCAATAATCTGTTCCATAATAATATTTCTATTGATAAAAATTATAACTATACTATAGTAGTTTGTCAAACTAATACAATAGGATCTAATACTAGCGATATCATACTATACTTCAACATCAACTCTACACACATGATACGATGAACGCATTGTGCTATCTGCTCTACACCAGGTCAGTTGTGGTGTTATTGATGTCAGAGACACATTCAACAATACACATGACATATACATACACAAGACACCGATCATCTTGATGGGATCGTGATCGCACGAACATATAATCGTATGGTCAGACACCTCATTCATCATATCAAATACAAAAAGTCCAAAACACTGATTAGTATGATCTGAAACAAGCTGGCCACACTTACGCTCACTCATCCACTCTATGATCTTATACAACATCACTCATCAACTACGGCTATTACCTATGTACCAAGCCATCGATTTAAACATTATTGTATCAAATGATATAATCAATCACAACTACTAGCACAAGCCTATGCACAATCACTACAAATAAAGTGTATTAAGCTCTTGCGTAAATCACGTCGAACCACAAGCCAAGTCCATGTCCAACAAAGAACCAAAAGACTACATAATATACAGCATTCATTTCGTGGTGATTCTCATAGTTCACAATACAGCCTTATTATTATTGTTGATGATGTAATCACCACAGGAGCCACACTTAACGAATGTGCACGTACAATACGTCAACACTACCCAAATAGTATCATTTGGTGAGTATGTATTTCAAGAAATAGCTCAACAAAACACTAAAATAGTTGTTATTTAATACATAATCAGTATCTATAAACGATGAATATCCGTCATAAGTATTCCACATACAAGATGATCTGCTGACTTATGGTCGGTATAGGTTTGATGACACTATCGATCGTATCTGCTTTGTGGGTATCAAGAGACGAATACATGACACACTATAGCACCACATTTATTAGTAACTTCCCCCAATCAGTTGATCGTCGCGTACTCATGAATCAATGGTGCAATGCACTCATGTCACAGACTGTTAGAAGTAGTACATGAGCAATTATTAGTGAACAATTATCTGGTCGAACATACTCATGAGCATATAGATCACCTCAACAATCCACAATAGCATATATCCTGTGTAGTCCTTTTATTAGGTCCAATCAGTTCGATGTTCGTACAAGATCCATTGTAACAAGTGTAGACTATGAGGACATCATACCAAACATAACCCCTGAATGTAATATTCAAAGAAGATGAAACAATCTATGATGATGTGACATTCATCAACTCTACACCGATATCACAGTTATGGTGCTCAATGATTTGAGCAATATTCGTCTGGGAGTAGCATGGGGATACATCAGCGACAATCCTACTGAAATAATCAGAAGCCTTACAACTCGCTTTGGTCAGTGAAGCGGTAATAACCTCAGCAAATATATTGATAGCATCAATCTAACACTATGTTCTTCACCAAGTATCAATTATCTTGGACCAAATCAAACACAACAATGTGGATTTCCTCTCACCAACTCATACATCATCAACAATGCACAAAATTATGGAAAATGACTAGTAAATAAAACAAGGATAATCGATGGAAATCGTGCACTCAGATTAGAATGTGACATAACTCAGACACAAAATAATATCATCTGATGTGGTATCACAAATTCGATCTCAACACAAAACTTTATTGATATGATGTACAATGAACTATGGGTATATGAACAGTTTGTTGCTATGTACACCAGCATGGCCCAAATCACCAATAGTATTGTAGTAGGCAACAATGCAGCAGACGCAACAAGAACCCAACAACTACTCACAGCACTGATAGACCGCTCAGAATACAATCTACAAGCCATGAAACAAGCCACTCAGCGCAGTATCCAACTCATTAGTCAGATGGAGTGATATTATCCACTACACCTATGATTAACGCTAGTATACGAAAGAAGCAAACAAGCAATTGGCAACTATATTATTCCCAGTCAAATCAATAGCAGCAACTATCTCATTGATCGTCTCAACACACAGACCAAAGAATAATTACTCATCAATTCTACGATTTTATGATTATAGCAAGCATTATTACATTATGATGATGTATTGTGTGGCGATGGCTCATCACACAGTCACTGCAATTTTATCGTTTACGTCAATCAACCATATGGGTACTCATTGGCATGAGTATGTGTTGTGTTGCAATTATCTTACTATTCCCACAATTATATCACTACGCTACCTGAACCCCACGAACAAAACCACTCTCAATCTACTCAGCAACACGGTATATGGTATATAGTGTTATGATGTCAATCATTTTGTGAATTATCGTATTTTATCGCTGAAAACAATCCATTATTATACCACAATGTATTGCTGCTATAGCAATTTGAATAACCACTATTGTCATACCACGATCACGAATCAATACAATCAACTATGCAATACTTGCAGCATGAGTCGAAGAATATATCAAATATTATGTCTGACTATGAACACAAGCAATCTACGGATATGTCAACTGAGATATTCTATTATTTAGTATCATGAGTGGGTTATGATTTGCATGCATTGAAAACATTGTCTACATGATTGGATCATTACACAACCCAGGACTCATACCAATGACTAGCATCAGACGAGTGATAGGACCTATTGTACATATGTGATATAGTTGACTTATTGCATACTGATATCTTATTACATCAAAATATTGATACACATACCGATGACTAGCTGCTTCAAGCATCGTTGTTACATTAATCCATGCTCGATATAATAGTGTTGTTGTACACCGATGACGATGAGCGGTATGTGTCATATGAATCATAGGATACACAATGTTATCATATTTTCTCTATCAGTGTGATAGACTATACATTACCCCCGTTCCTGCTCCATACAATACATAACACCATATCAGACAAAAGCACACAACTTTGACTTGAAAAAGAAACAACAATCACTATATTGCTGCTTACTTTGTGAATAATGCAATTAGTGTTCCGGGGTAGCTCAGCGGTAGAGCAGTTGGCTGTTAACCAATTGGCCGCGGGTTCGAATCCCGCCCCCGGAGTGTATCATACACACAAAGCTTATATATCATTATTTTGTTTATTATGCCGATCAAAAAAGCAGCAAAAAAAGCAGTGCTACAATCCCTCAAAAGAAAGGTAGTTAATGTTGAATTCAAAGAGTCAATGAAAACTGCTATCAAAGCAGTAAAAAAAGCTATTGACGCAAAGACAGACAATGTTGCTGATCTTGTAATTTTTGCACAAAAAAGAGTTGATAAAGCAAGCAAAAGAAATATTATAAGCAAGGAAAGTGCAAGTAGAAAAAAATCAATCTTAATGAGATCAATGAATGCAGCTGGTATTTCATTACCTACTAGTTCTACTCCAGCAACTCCAGTGAAGAAACCAAGAAAAACAGCAAAAAAAGATACTGAATAATTAATATGACCTTTTGAGGTCTTTGATGCCAGCTTAGCTCAGCGGTAGAGCTACCGCCTTGTAAGCGGTGGGTCGCGAGTTCAAATCTCGCAGCTGGCTCCATTCTATTATCGATGTATCTCTTGGTCCGGTAGTTCAGCTGGTTAGAACGCCCGCCTGTCACGCGGGAGGTCGCGGGTTCGAGTCCCGTCCGGACCGCCATTGTTATGGTTTAGATTAACAGATTATTGTTGAAATTCAAATGGCCGTATCGTCTAACGGTTAGGACACGGGACTTTCAATCCTGCAATCGGGGTTCGATTCCCCGTACGGTCACCACTCTACAATCAACATTATTACTATACAACCACCTAATGGTGGTTTTTTTGTATCCAAAAAAACCATTACAAAAAATACTTCTCTCATGCGAAGTATTCTACACCAATGACGAGAGAAGTATTATGACTAGTTATCGAAAACGACATAAACTCATTTTCAACCACTATTATAGTAGCATATCTTAAATTATCCTTAAATAAAAACCAAATGAGTAAAACAAAAAATAGAATTATATTAACCTAAACCTATTGAGCAGAATAAGCTTGAGATCTTTTGGGTCCCCCCATCATACCTCTCATCATACCCTTTTCACCTTTTTTGCCACCCATACCCATCTTCATTTCAGGGAGTTTGCCGTTGGTGTTGTAGTAACTTACGAGTTCATCAAATCTTGCCTTTTGTTGTTCCATAGTTAGATCAGTCTTGTTTTTTGTTGGAGCATCGGTAGGCCTGTTGGCATCCATAATCGCTTTAAAATCAGTTTGAGCTTTTTGGAATGCTGCAAAGTCATTTGCCTTAACTGCTGCCAAGATTGCTGCTTCATATGCTGCTCTTGCCTTATTCATCGTTACCATTTGGGCAAATTGTTCTTTAGTAATCTTCGATTGCTCGTCAGTAGATAGTTTTGAGTAGTCATTTGCTTCAATAGCGGCTTTGATCGTTTCGCTGTGTACTCTATGACCGCCATTAAACTTTTTGAATTGCTTGACGGTACCTTGACGAGCTGGTGTTGATACACTTGCTACGCTTGTACTAGTACCGGTTTCTGTAGATGAAGCGAACACGCCCGCTCCTACCATAGCTACTCATGCACACATTGATAGTGCGACTGTTAATGTTTTGTTCATAATTGATAATAATTAAGGATAAATGTTATAGTCTGACAAGGCAATAGTTGTTCAGCTCCATGTTTGAATTCTACACCAATAATGGAAGCTTGACTATCGTTTTCCTTGAGACGAGTGCATTATACCCCTCGACCTTAAATGAAACTTAAGGAAACTTTTATGCGAAAGCATTGCAAATCCAAAACCGATGACTATAGTGATGACATGTCTTTATCAATAACTTTATCAAATGGACAAAAAAACAACAACTGAGGAAATAACATCATGCTGTTCACCATCATGCAAATGTTTGTGCAATAATAAATATCTCTGGATGATAGTGCGCATTGCACTATTGCTTGCTATCTTGGCAGCAGTATTTCATATGGGTGTACGCGTCGGTAGTATGTGATGAGACATGAGGAGTCATCGTGGCATGATGCACCAGTGAGGCATGATGGGATGCCCCATGATGAACAAGTGAAACTGGGACAAGGATGACAACATGATGAGATGAGATCGCATGATGAATAAGCCAGCAACTACTGCTTCAGCTACTGGTGAAATTGTAAATACGGGAGAAGTTGTTGGAACTGGACAATAGTTTGGGTAGATAAAATCAAAAAATCCTCTTCGACTTGTGCGGAGAGGTTTTTTATAAAATCAAGAAATCGCAGATAATTAAGTATAATTTCTTACCATTCTCTCGATCGATTCAATAAAGGTCCTACCCTCAACCCAATAAATTAATCTTTCTCGACCTAAATAGGAAAAAGTTCATTTTTTACAAAACTTATTCTTTCATTTAGAAAACTCCATGTGGCTCTCGAGTCCATATTTTTTAATATAGTATGTTTCTTGTCTGAATCTTTTTTTTAATTTCTTACCCACTCTTGGACGAATTCTATCATTTACTATTAATCAAGTTACATATTGTCCATACTTTGAAGTAAATTTTTTTGATTTAGATTTGTTTGTAGTAAATCATCTTTGATAAAGAATTTGTTGAATTATACCAAAAAATAAATCTACTTGATCTTTTTTAACAAACTCAATCCAAGAAAACACTAAATCATCAGCATATCTAGTGTAAACTATATTTTGAGGATCACACAACTTCAATATTTCTTGATCTATGGAAGTAAATATTAAATTTGAAATAATGGGAGAACAAGATAATCAAGTAATCAACTTATTATCTATAGTAACAAAATCAGCTAAAAAGGATGCCATATATTGACTCACTCACTCCTCAAAAAATGATTGATAAATTAGCTCCTTTCAAATAGAATCAAAAAATCACTTTATATCAACATTTAAAATCATTTTCGAGTGTAGATGATTTTGAGCATTTTCAACAATTGATTTTCACTTAATTCAATATACACATTGAGGAAAGTTAACACTTGATTCGATTTCTTCTCTTATCTTTTCGTCCACAAGAGCATATTGTTCACTATACTTATTTACCCACACCGATCTATATCAACCACGTTTTTTAGGTATACCAACATTCGTAAGAAGTTTTTTTAAATCTATAATTTCTTCTATTGTCTCAAGTTCTGAACATAAAGGGGGTAAGAATTTTTGTAATGTTGATAAATCTTTTACTCCCTCAAACATAAAGATAGGTTTCTTGAAATATAAATCGAAGATCCACCCTAAGGAAATGTCCGGTCATGGTGCAATCGAGTACGACTTCATACTCACATATTTTTAAGATGGATCTAAATCAATATAATTTTTAAGTCAATCATTGCAACCATAACTTAAATTTAAGAAAATATAGTTCTTATATTGTCTTTTCGATCACTATAATTGTCTCTATTTACAGAAAAATTACATTCTCTATTTGAGAATGATAGATAGCAAATACTAATATTACGATAAATAAAATTCAAATCTGCTTCCCTAAATGGCACACTTGTTCATCTTACTGTTTTTTCTGAACACTGTTTTAGAAAGTTAGATATTATAGCGATAGTATAGTCGGGCAAGGACGAATAAAGCATATCTTTTCAATAAATCTTTGCTGTAATTACTTTATCATCTATAGAAAATAAGTGATTATAATCACTAATAGTGCCCTGCTCAAAAACTAGTTCAAAATTTTGTTCTCACTTCTTTGTATATTTTTTTATGCAATTTCATAAGATTTTCCTTAGTTGTTCTGACTTATATATATCATTCTTTTCTCATGGCCAAATATAAACATATGCCTTAAATGATATCTTACATAAGCACTGTTTAATAAAATCTAATCTCTTACTGGGTGTATCGTCACAGTAATGTGGATAACTAACTTTCCCAAATAAAATATCTGTACCAACGCTCGAATATGATATGTAATCCGAAATCGCTTTATATACTTTATCGAGATTATCGACAACACAAAAACATACTCAACAATATTTCTCACTTCATATAATAAATTCAGTTTCATCAAACAATAAATATTTCATAACCATATAAAAGATAATCTCATAAATATTTATCTATCAATCTTATACCCAAACCCCTTGATCGTCTCAATAAGCTCCTTATGGAGCTTTTTTCTTAGATTGGCGATGATATTACTCAACATAAATCACAGATCTGTGTCACACAGACAACACTATATATCATTCATCACACTCAGCAAGTAATAATCTATAGTCTCCTACCCTGAGTCTATGTGTATAAGGCAACATATTGACCAGTGACTTAAGCTCAAATCAGCCTCATTGTTTGATTTTTTGTAACTTTTTGGTAATGATTTGTTGTACATTTTTATCCAATTTCAAAAACTCTTTTTCTGCTTGATTAGAAAAGATAAACTGCATCATGTAAGTCACTTAAATAACTAAAGATGAGCGACCCGATTGCAGTGATTCTTGTCATTTTTGCTGTAATCTCGTAGCATTTTGATACATTTCCTGATCCTCTACATAATCATCAGACAATGAAAAAGACACTCTCTTATTACGAATAATGTCCTTGGCAAAAGCATTGAACATTGATGGAACAGAAATTCACAATTCATCTGCAATACGATACAGATTAGATTTTGTTCACTCTTCCATTCTGACAGTAATAGTAGCCATGATCCAATAATAAATGATAAATATACTACAATAGTAATCAATTGTGTTACAAATGCAATTTTATTTTAGCGTTTAATTGTATACCCAAAACCCTTGATCGTCTCAATGAGCTCCTTATGGAGCTTTTTTCTGAGGTTAGCGATATAAACATCGAGTTTATCGGTGTTTTCCCAGACGGCATCACCTCACCATACATAATCCACCAGGTCTGCACGAGATACTGGTGTACCACGGTTTTTGATCAGATATTCAAGGATATAAAATTCCTTGATTGTGAGATTGACCTCTACTCATGCTTTGGTGATGGTTCTATTCTTCAATGTAACACAGATATCATCATAGACAAACTCATCACTGGTGGCAGATCTACGATATAGTGCCTGGATACGAGCGACAAGCTCCGCCAGATCAAACGGCTTGACGAGATAGTCATCTGCTCCACACTCAAACCCAGTCAGCTTATCATCAATCTCTCATCTCGCAGTCAGCATAATCACTGGCACATCAGACGTCTTACGAATACGAGCACACAGATCCACGCCACTAAGCTTGGGTAACATCCAATCTAGTACCATCACATCATAACGATGAGTCTGACTCAATTCTCGTCCTTGTTCGCCATCAGCAGCAACATCTACCACAATATGTTCTAACTGCAAATACTCTACAATATTAGTAGAAATCTGTACATGGTCCTCAACCAATAATATCCTCATCATATATTCAAATAACAAACAAAAACATCTTCTATCACCAACTCACAGAAAACACAATGATATTATTATGTAATTGCACATCAATACTCCATCACGCACGTTCTACCATCTTTTTTACAATAGTAAGTCACAATCAGTGACTGGTACCATCAGTTCTAGCTAGATCAGCTTTGTAAAATGGTTGTCGTATTAAATTCATATCAATAGACATATCATCATCTATTGTATTAGTAATGCGCAATCCCTGTTTATCAAGCTGAACTATAATAGACGTATCTGCTTGTGCATATTTGTGTGCATTATCAACCAAGTTAGACACAACCGATTGTAACAACATCACATCTACACACAATATCAAGAACTGGGGCATCTCATAGACAACCTGAAGACCACGATCATCATAGAACGTATGAATAGAGTCGATCGTAGATTGAATATATGGAACAATATCCACATCTACACAAGATAACATATCACCACGCATTGTCAATAGTAAACGATCAATCAATGTTTTCATCGACTGAGTGGTTTGTTTAATGGTTTGGATATGAGAAGACTGTCATCATGATTTGACTAATACATCAATACTACTGGATATTACCATCAGTGGTGTTTTCAGCTCATGTGATGCATGTGTCACAAATTCTTTGAGATTTTGATTATTACGAGACACATCATCCATTGCCTGTGTGAGAGCATTACTAACCTGTTGGAGTTCATCATTATCAGATCACACTACAAGATGATGATACTTCGACGGATCTGTTGTAGAATGAATATGTTGTACAAGATGATATAATGGTCTTAAACCACGATGTACAATCACAACAGAAACAAGATAACTCACCAATGCAATAAATAAAGTAATCCATATTGTTGCATAAATTAACATCAGCTGACTATCGATCAATGGATCAACAAGAGTTAAAACTACGTAGTCAGACTCAATATGATAATGCCATATCTGTCATTGATACTCCACCAGATCAAAGATGTGCTGATATCAATGGAGTGTTTGTATGAGTTCTGGATCTCTAATCACCAACGAATCAGTCATACTCAAAAAAGGACGACGACGAAACCTCTTTGTGAGCTGTAATTCTTGAATACGGGGAACCTTAGTATCTTGTTGTTGTGATATTTCGGTAGACAGAGGTTTTTGATATGAAATTAAGCCATATCGTGAAACAAAAAACACAATATTAACCAACAAACCAAACAATACTACCACCACAGCAACATAACCAGCAAACGACAAACTAATACGCCTTGATGTTGTCATCAAACATGATAAATTCAATAAAGTGAAAATCACTACTCAGACTGAACAATAGCACTACATAGTTGCCTCATTGTAGTATAAGCAGACGCAAGCTGATTATAATAAAGTGAACCATCACGAGCCATCTCCTCTAATGAAGCATTCTGTATCGTACGATATAGCTCTTGATATGATTGAATAGGAGCTGTTGGATCACATGATTGTATTGCTGTAATAATTTCTTCAAGCTGACTCAATGCCTGTTCTTGTTGTTTTTGAACAAAAAGAGCACCACTATTCTTAGTAAAACGACCGACAACATTTTGAATTTTTTGTTGTGCAGCACTGATACTAGATCTAATACTTTGTAGTTCTGCAGGATGGTAACTTAAATATCGTCAAGCCAATCACAACAATAATGCTCCAACAATAAACTGAATTAACGCATCCTTAAATTTGGGGATAAGAGTAGAATTAATCATTATAAAACAAGAAACAAAGAAAAAATCAAAAGCACAAATGCATGAAGATACTCATACAACCAGCTCGATACCTGAAATATAAATGGAGCGATAAATCTAGCCACAAAAAACAACAAAACAAATACAACTATACCATATTGATAACTCATTTGCTGTACCATCCCAGCCCAACGAGGTGCAACGAGTTTGACCAATCTCCATCCATCTAATGGTGGCAATGGTACCATATTAAATACAGCAAGACCACAGTTAATCGCAGCAAATAATGACCAAAAATTCATCACCATTTCAGCCTCCACTGCTACTCATGTAACCACAAGAATCATCATAAGCACTATCGCTAATAATGCAAGAATAATATTGGAAATAGGACCAGCAAATGCAACCAAACACTCATCTCTCAGAGGCCTACGATAATAATTTGGATTAGTAATAACAGGCTTACCCCAACCAAAATTAATCAAAAAAATCATAACAAATCCTATAGGGTCAATGTGAGCCAATGGATTAGGTGTCAATCTATCCATCATCTTGGGAGTAGGATCCCCAAGTTTATCACTTGTCCACGCATGAGCAAACTCATGTACTCCGATCGAAATAAGAAGTATAATTGCAAGTTGTATAATTTGTACAATATCAAAATTCATATAGTTATACTATTGGTTTAGAGAAGAGTTGCAAGATATTTTATACACTATATCTTTTATATATCATCTCATCATTGCGAGAAACGACTTGCGTAACATGGATCGATGAAATAATCCAGTATCAAATTTGTCTCTTGCTTTTAGGTCTTTTTTTTTAGGATTACAATATTTTTACTTTTTTATGCAAATCAATGTCAGAAGAAATCACACCAACCAAACCAAACTACTCAAACATTGTAACACCAAAACAATTTATCTTCTGGTCAATTGGATCATTTGGATTATTTGATAAAATATGGGCATATCGTAATCGAAAACACTTCCAGCAACTCGAATGATCCAAAATCATGCCATTTTGGAGAGCGGTATTTAATAGATTACGAGCTGTTCCGCTATTTAAAAAGATTAAAACATATAGCAACAATAAAGGATATTCTTGATCATTTTCACCACGAGTTCTCGGTTTATTGTATTTATTTTTAGGGATAAACATTACCAGCAATGGACTTGGTTGGATTAGCACTATAGTCACAATTTGAGCAATAATTCTATCTATTGTTTCAGCACTATTAGTATTAAAACCACTTAATGCGCTAAATTATTACCATCAGCAAATAGAAAAAAACACTATTGAAAGACCAATACAACGACGACACTACCTTCTTATTATATTATATATAATAATTTGGTGATTAGTAATTTGGAGTATTATAATAGCAGCCATTAATCCTGAATTAATTACTCAATAATACATAAAAAAATTAGTCCAGTAATTATCTAGATTTTTTGTTAGTTGGTTATCTAACTTGGGGCAACAGCGAGTACCTGAGGGGGGTACTAATCTCTCACTCTCTTAACTTTTTTTAATCTCACACACATCCAACTTGGTCCACATATCATATACTGCGTATCACATCAGCAACACTGACAATACCTTGAGTTCTACTCAATCATATGGGAGCCACGAGATAAATGCTGATAAACCCAGATAACTCGCTAATCAGATACTACACGCTGGACAACCAGTCACAATCAGTGACAATATTCCACCTCACAACCCAAATCAACTACCATTATCTTGTCATCATATATTGATGTATTTATAGACGAATAACTTGATTAAACCAAACAACAACACCAATACCGACACATCCAAAATCTGTCTCATCATGAGATTGAATTCACCATAATTTCACCTAATTGATACTGAATCAGTCAGAATATCTTGTATCCAAGCAAATATTAATACAAAAATCACAGCCACTATCGTACCACGATGATCTTTGAGAATTCTATATATTTTTTCCATACATCTAGTATAATGATAGAGCTTGCTTTATGCAACCAAAAAATCTTCCTCATTTAATCTGTAAAGTGAAAATCATATTACATTTGTTCCAATGTATCAATTCCTAACAACATAAGTCCATTTTGTAAAACCTGAGCCACACTTGACACAAGTCATAAACGGAAACTTCTTGTGGTTTCAGCCACTGACTCATCTAGTATCTTTGTATGATGATAATAACTATTAAATTCTGACGCCAATGAAAGCACATATTTAGCTACAATAGTTGGAGCATACTGATCGGCAGCCTCCTGGATTATTTCTTCGAATTTTGCAATCATTCACAATAAAACTCTCTCATCTTGTGTAACTTGTATTCCTCCTGATAAGGGGTTTATCTCTTCTCCTTTGTTAGCTTTGTATAATATCGTTTTTGCTCTTGCATAACTATACAAAACATATGGTCATGTCTCTCCATCAAATGATAATGAGTGATCACGATCAAACACAAAATTTTTGGCTGCATCATATTTGAGAATAAACATCTTAATCGCAGCCATTGCAATAATCTCTGCTCTACGATGCAGCTCTATCTCATCTAATTCTGGGTGACGTTCAAGCAGCAACTCAACACATTTAGCATGCATATCATCAATCAAGTTATCTGCATCTACTACATTACCTTTGCGTGATTTCATCTTACCATCTGGTAGTTCAATCATTCAATATGATAAATGATGACATTGATCAGCAAATGCATATCATAATTGACTAAAAATCTCAAATAATGCCTTAAAATGATCATTTTGTTCATTACCAACGACATAAATCATACGATTCATATGATAATCTTCATATCTAATGTTTCATAGTGCAAGATCTTGTGTTATATAGATAGATGTACCATCAGCCCTCAGTACTACTTTTTCTTGATCATTTGATAAGTCTGCAACAACATTACCCTTTTCATTAACACGAAACACTCACTTCTGAATGCCATCATTAACAAGATCTTTCCCTGTCAGATAGTGATCAGATTCGAGATATGCCTTTTCAATGACTGTACCATATCTTTGATAAGTGATTGCATGACCATCTAAACATCGCTGATTCATCTTATACCACAATTGTCTGATAGTTTCATCTCCTGACTCCCACTGGCGTAGCATGTCTTGTGCTTCTTGCTCCCATTCAGGATGATGTTCAAGTGCCGTATCAAATGCTACATATCGATCTCATACATAATGGTCTGACTTTTTGTTTGGTTCTGCACCATTTCCAAGTTTTTGATACGCTAACATCGATTTACAGATATGAATACCACGATCATTGACAACATCTACCTTACGAACCTCATAACCAGCAGCACCCAAAATTAATGCAAGTGAATTACCAAGTAGCATATTTCTCACATGGCCAAGATGAAGTGGTTTGTTGGTATTAGGTCATGGTGACTCTACCAAAATCAGTTCATGTTTTACTTCTCATCTTCAATACTGTAATTTCTGATTAATAATTTGTGATATGAGTTGCTCACCCAATATAGCCCAATTCATCATAAAATTTACATATGGCCCCACTGCCACAATATTAGCAATATACTGTAATTTCTGATCAATAAGTTGTGATGTTAGCTCTTGTGCAATCTGTTGTGCAATCTGCATTGGTGACTGTTTGAGCTCCTTAGCAAGAACAAAACAGGGTAATGCCACATCTCACATTGTTGGATCACTTGGATACTCAAGATAATGAACAAAGCTATGTTTACCACATTGCATCAGAAACTCAGACACCAGTATTTTACTATTCATATACACAATCATTTATCAAAATAAAATAGAATCCATACATTACAACATCATTACTAATGATTTTGTTCAAGTGGTTTATCTTTATAATATTCCTCATAAGTATCATTAATTACTGACATGAGATATTCATATTCATTAAACTTTCTCTTACCAAAATTAGTGTACAGCATCTGTTCGTGACCTTTACCAGCCATAACAATAATATCTCAAGGCTGACTATAGTGATAAGCAAATCTAATAGCCATGTCACGCTCTGGAATAATATAGTAATTATTTCACTCCTGCTTTGTAATTCACTTAGCAACATCAGCTATAATTCATGCGGTTGGTTCATTCAAACTATCATCCTCTGTCAAAATTACTACATCACTTAATTGTTCTACAATATATCCCATTTGTGGTCTTTTAAACTTATCTCTTAATCATGGTGCCCCAAAAATAGTAATCATTCTTTTTGATGGATTAACTCTTCTAATAAATCATAACATTTGCTCTAGTGCATTTGGTGTATGAGCAAAATCAATAATATAAGTTCTCTCATCATGTTCAAAAATATGTTGTCTACCAGTTACAGGAGCAAAACTACCAAGAGTAGCAATAATATCAACAATATCAAATCACAACCCCGAACAACAACAAATACAAGCTAATGTATTATAAACATTAAATTTACCAACCAACTGAATTGACACCGGATACGTCTTACCAAGATATCTACAATCAAAATCAGTACGATTCATATATTCCACAATATTTTCTCACTTAAATGTAGCATTCATGGCAATAGCATAGTCAAACACCTTATCAAAGACAATCTCACTAGACCATTTACGACCATATTCATCATCCTTATTAAAAATACCAATCTTACTAGCTACTTGCTGAGAAGCTATGGTACTAAATAGTATCTTTTTTGTTGCAGCATAGTCATCAATTGTCTTGTGATAATCAAGATGCTCTGCAGTAATATTCGTAAGAACTCATGTAGTATATTTAATACCATGAAAACGATGTTGATGAAGACCATGACTTGTAGTCTCAATAACAGCATACGTGCAACCAGCATCTCTTGCTTCTGCCAAAATCTTATTGAGGACATATGGATTTGGTGAAGACATTTTGGTTGTATTAGGATATACCTGTGTTCCAATTTTCACTCAAGTTGTACCTATAACAACAGTCTTATGACCAAGTTCAGTCAATACATGATGAATCAAATTCACAGTTGTTGTTTTACCATCAGTACCAGTAACACCAATAACAGTCATATCTTTACTAGGGTCAGAATATAGACTTGATGCAATGATAGCATTTAATTTATGCCATAGGTGAAATAATGTACTATTAATAATATGCGGATAAAGCATGTTCCATCATGTAATTCTTTTAATAATAGCTATAATAATAGTAACAATTTTCATCATACAACAATAAAAAATAAAATCAACAATTTATATTAGACTATAAGTACACTGCTCAAACCATTGTTCTTTTTTAATCATCCACCAATCTGACTGACGACATAATAACATACTATCTTCTTGATCTGCAAGTAGTGGTTTAATAGCTTCTTCAAGATAAATAGTATTTTGACTACCCTTAACAAAAATAATAGTCTTTTGGTGATCTTGTTCAAGTAAGCTATACACCCAATATCATAAAGATCTACTATTATCAATATAAACACAACAATCTCAACCATAGTGATCAGATAATATATCATACATATAGTGACGAGCAGATTCCCCTATGAGTCAGATATAATCACTACGTAAATCAATAAGTTGTTGAGCAAGTAATTGATGTGCAGACTCAGTAGCATCATATAACTCCCTCATTTCTCCTATCAAACATATCAAACGATATTCAGGAAACTGTTCTCTCATACGCTGCACAATATCCAACATATGTGTCATACCAATCGGTGAATTATTATAACTACTATCAACAATAATTGAATCATATACTCAAGACAATAATGTTGCTCTACCGGGAGGCAAATGAATAAATACTGGCAATCTTTGTATAGGATCACATCACATCATACGTGCAATATGATATCATACACTAGCATAGATCGTATAATAATACTCAATACCATTAGCAATAACCTCTATCATATCATTATCAATCAACACGCGGCCCATCAATCCGATCTGTTCTGGATTATCAAGAATAAATTCATAATCAATTAAATCAATATCAGATTGCTTATTGTGAACATCAAATGTTATCATACGAGATCATGAGGATAGGGTATGATTAGTACACCAGTGATCTGCTACATCCTGAGGCATATAAATATATTTTGTAGTATCAGTCAATAATTTTGATTTTTCCTGCCATGTAATTTTAGGATCCCCAAAATGCACTTGATCAATCGTTGTAACAACAGTATAATCAGGCTTGGCAATACCAATCAACATATCCATCTCACCAACATGATCTACTCCATATTCTAAAACAATAATATCATATGGCTTTGTCTGACTTATATAACGCCTAATCACATGTACAAGTGTAGTGATAAGATATTGTAATGTTGGTCCAAAATACTCAATCTGAAAGATAGTAAGTGGTAATCACAATTCACCATTCAGTTGTCTCGAAGGAACATATACAACAGAATTCGGTAACAATTGTCTCAATACTGTACCAATTGCTGCTACAGCGCTTGATTTTCCAGCACTACCAGTGACACCGACCACGATCGGTTGATGTTTCGCAATATAGCGCTTTGCAAGTTGTTGGATGAGTTTGGTGTAAAATTTGATCATATAATTAACTATATATTAATTAAATTTTTGAAGATTTTTATTTAAGATTTCCATAAGTTTCTCTTTATCAAAATCTAAAAAAGTAGTATTAAAAGAAATAAAAGATCAAAAATATTTCAAATAAAAATTAGCAATCTTTTTAGATATCAAATTATTTTTTTTATTAATTAATAAGTCATTATCATAAACAAAAACAACAATATTACCACTTCATATACCATTAAGTATTTGTTCCTCAAATCATTTAATTTGCTTCCATCAAAGAGAGATATGTGATCATGCTGGAGGAAATATCTCAATTCAATGATTATCAATAATAAAGGATAATTTAGGACCAGAAAAATATAAGTATATAATTTTTACAACACCCAACAATCACATAAAACAAAAGAAGAAACCAACTCAATACATCAGATATGGTATTTTACCTAATCCACTTGTAGTTTTATCTTGCAAAAAAAATGAGAGTAAACCAAGTCAAATCATTATAATTCAATGAACAAAAAAACGTAATAATTTTTTTTTCAACTAAATATTTCTAATCTTTCCATAATAATTTAGAATAGCAATAAAATGAATAATGATAAAATATAACCAACATCCAACCCAAGTCAACCCACAAAACCACTGTGGAATAAATGAGTAATTATTGAATATTATAGATACAAATTATGATTGAGTCAATCCAGCTCGAGTCAACATTCCACAATTCCATAGACATCCCATAGACACGAATCATGTCAGACATGTCTAATATTAGATCATTTCAATTAATTCCATAATTCAACAACATTCCATATAATGATTATGATAGTATTATATATTTATTATTTATTCTTATATAATAATATAAGTTGTTGAGTATGGAATCTCCAAACATTTTAAGAATAAAAATATGATCTTGTATTTGTCTGACAAAACATTAAACTATATGTAGTGAAGTAAGAAATGCAAAGTTGTTTCGAAATGATTTTGAGCTTGGTTTGTGCCAATGATAAGATACTGTACGATACAGCGCGGTCACATGAGGTGATGAAGATCTGTAGAATTAGTATGTGTGATGTATTACATCCTCTCAGCGAATTAACTTTGATTGACACAATCTAGGTTTTTTGTGTCACAGATACTACTACTTACACTCTTTTTTACCTATTATATTTTTTTGATGCCAAGAAATCCAAAAACAACCAGACCATGAAACCCATCAGCACTTGAAGAACTGAGCAAGATGGTTACTCAGGAAGAACAATTTGAACAGAATTGAAGTGATGATTGAGACATTACTGTGACTTGAGATGATTCAAGTATATGAGATTCATGAGAAATTATTAGTTTTGATCAATTATGATTGAGAGAGTGAGTTCTCAAATGACTTGCTAAGGCAGGTTATACTAAACCTACACCTATTCAAGCACAAGTTATCGATCGTTTTGTGCATGGTAATCATATCGTCTGACAATCTCAGACAGGTACTGGTAAGACAGCAGCCTTTGTAGTACCATTAATTAATGCTATTGATCCTCGTAGTCGCAAGGTGCAGGCAATTGTAATGGCTCCTACTCGTGAACTTGTTGTTCAGACAGAAGAAGAATTTTTCAAACTTGCATGGTGATCACCGGGATTTCGTTCAGTAGCGATGTACGGTGGTGGTTCCAAATTTCGCCAACTCTCTCAATTGGAAAAATGAGCTCAAGTGATTGTTGCTACACCTGGTAGACTGATTGATTATATTCATTCTGGTAAAGTAGATCCTACCCAAGTCAAATATTTTGTTCTTGATGAGGCCGATCGTATGCTTGATATGTGATTTAAGGATGATATTGAAGAGATTATGTCTCTTTGTGCCAATGTTGAACAAATTATGAGTTTTTCTGCGACAATTACTCCAGAACTCAATCAGATTCTAACAAGATATACTGGTAGTGAATACGACTTTATCAAAACTACAAGTGAAATTGTGGTAGACAAGATTGATCATAGTTTTATTCATGTGAGTACGATTGATAAAGTAGATCTACTACATAAATATATCAATGAGCATAAAGATCAAAAAATAATTATCTTTACTCAGACAAAGATGTCTACTGATGACGTTGCAACACAACTTCACAAAATGTGACACAAGGTTGCCGCTATTCATGGAGACATTGATCAGCGTCATCGTATGAGAACCATCAAGGATCTTAAGTCAGATTATCTCAAGATATTGGTTGCTACTGATGTTGCAGCCCGTGGACTCAATCTCAATGATGTTCAGTTGGTAGTTAATTATGAAGTACCACAAGATCCAGAAGCATATGTTCATCGTATTGGTCGTACTGCTCGTGCTGGTGCATCTGGTAAGGCTATTACATTTGCTGATAATAGAGAACTTGAATCACTCAAACTAATTGAAAGACGTAACAAACTTTTCATCAAGCAGATTGATGCAGAAGGAACTATTCTAGAACAGCGTATCATTGATCGTCTGAGAGGAGCAGCTCCATCTCGTCGCAGAGGTAATTCAAGATTTGGTGGTAGTCGTACGTGACGTTTTGATGAGCCAAGATCAGGTAGTTTTGGTGGATGAGATAGAAATGCTAGGGGTTCATATGGCAGTAGTCAACAATCAAGACCGAGTTATGGAGATCGTAGATCTTCTGGATGAGATAGACAATGATTTGGATCATCTGACAGAGGTCCTCGTGGGTCATTTGGTGGATGAGATAGATCTCGTTCAGGTTGAGATCGTTTCGGTGGTGCTAGTCGTGGTTGAGATCGTGGTAATTGATCTCGCTTTGCTGGCTGACAATGATGACAGAGGTGATGATCCAGATGATGAGATCGTGGATATCGTTACAATGATAGCCAGGAGGCTGGTGCTCGTGATGGAGTATATGAAGCAAAACGTGACAATCAAATGTTTGTCCCAAGAAATAAATACTATTAAGATAAAAATCCCTCAATTAATTTGAGGGATTTTTGGTACAACTACAACGTTTGCTTCTATGGGATGTTTTGCGAAGTATGAGCAAAATATGGGAGCGCGAAGTGCAACGAGCCAACCTCATAGAAGCTATTATGTATCCCGAAGGGTCGTAGCGAAGCGGAGAAGTCATTTTGTTTATCTTTATTATTTTTTTGCAGAGAGATCGTTTTCTTCTAAAATTTTTCCTATTTTTTTAAATTCTACTATATTTTCGTTAACAAGTTTTCTGTCTAAATACCATTTATCAAGAAAAGAAAAATATTTTTTAATTTCTGGATTTTGATAAATTACTAATAGGCGATATTTAATAAAATCTAAATCATTTTTATTTAAAATACCTCTAGAATAAAGTCTTCAAATGTTGGCAAAATGCTCTATTAGCTTATCTAGATTTTTTTCATCCTCTGATGTATGAAAATTTTCATCATACACAAAGGTAGAATATTCTATTTTATAATAAATTTCTCTCATATTCTTATCTTTTAAAAAATCATTATAAATACTCATCATATATTCTATCTTTTTTTGAATATTGGCTTTTTTTATTTGGTAATAAGTAAAAATTACTCCAATTGCAGTAAAAATTGCTCCAATTGTAGTAAAAATTACTCCAATATCAGACAAGTTGTCAGATAAAAATTGTACAATTTTCGAAAAAAATTTTGATAGTGTCACTAAAATTTCACTCATTTCCATATAGTATTTAGTAAATTTTAAAAGCCTCTCTGTAAATCATTAAATTGTTAAAAAATGATTACATACAATGGTGGGGAGATGGTAAGTTAACTTACATCATAATACCTTATTCTGTATATGAATGTAAGTCTTTTGTATTTACAGTAGCTATGATGAATTTGATTTAATAATATGTTATGAAATTACACAGGAAAATCAAGATTAGAAATTATGACTATAGAATTTTGTAAGCATATACACAATGTGTAGAATGTGTTCTGAGATAATGAGATTTTTTTATATAGATCACAAACACAAATCAATGATTGAGTGTTGATATTGATCGTGATGTTATTATTATTCAATAGTCGAAATAATAACATGACTCATATATCGTTTCTATTCCTAATAATGTATGAATATGAGCTGCATATCGCTATTATTCTGATATTGTGTTCTCTATATGAGATCATATTGTGAATCTTTTAGATAGATTATAAATTGTATGCAAATCCAAAAACCAAGTACCACTACACTCATCATCTCTCATATTAATTATTCACCATCAGGAGATGTAGTAATGATATGGTGTAACATTCAACATTCTGCATCAGAAGCCAAGCAATATGAATTCAAGTCTGGTCAATTTATGTTACTGGCTACTGAGATCGATGGCAAAATGATCAAGAGATCTTATAGTATTGCTACTACTCCAAAACTACTCCAACAACAATGAATCATTGGGTTTAGTATTAAGCGCGTAGAGGGTGGTGTATTTTCTACTCGAGCCACAAAAGTAGCAAGATCTGGAGACATGCTCACTATGACATGACCATTGGGTAAGATGATTGATCATGAAGACTGTAATCATTATTTATTGATATCTGCTGGTAGCTGACTGAGTCCTATTTATTCAATATATCATAGTTTGATTAGTTCTTGACGCTATGTTCGTATTGCTAATATTTTTGGAGAGAGAAGGTTTGATCATGTTCTTCCATGTGTACATCATGATTGGGTTACTAATGTGTGATGATGTTCATTGTGAATTTGATCTCATTGTGAACCAACACCAATGTTATCTTGATCTGATTGAAATAATGCTAGTTATGTATATTCCCAGTGTTTTCTTTCTCAAGATGAATATGAGTGATACACTGTTTGACGTGTGCAGTTATGACTTGCCAATGCTCTTGATCGACTCACAACAACAAATATAAGAGTGTTTCTTTGTTGAGCTCCATGAATGGTTGACGATGTGAGAAATACACTTTGTACCCAATATCATATTGATCCTCACCATATTCACTTCGAAAAATATTAATTTTACTATTTGTCATTACTGAATCCTTGCAAAAAATGTCATCATTGATTATAATGATAAGTAATTATATTTTTTGTTAATACTGATGGATAAATCACATATTCTTCTTTCTACTGATACATTATCAGGATATTGATTAGATCATATTTTTGAGCTTGCTGAGAATGTGGGCTTTGGTGGTATTGATTTGGCAATGTGGAAAAATTTTGATACTCGAAATAGTTCCTATGTCAAAAAACTTAAATCAAAATATAAAATTGCCGTACCAATTATCCAAGTTTCTTCCGAGATTAATAGTAAAGAGATGGATCAGGCATTGGAGCTTGCACAAATTCTTGATACTAAACACATTATGATCAACCCACCCAGCACATTTAATGTCAGATCATATCATTTTATCACTACACAATTACCCAAAATACAAGAAGCTCACCCAGATATTATATTTTCAATTATAAATCCACCAGAAGACACTGTCTTTATTTTGCCAATTCGTAAATTTAAATTTAATAATCTTGATCAGATTACTAGCAAACATAATTGTCATTTATGAATTGATATTACTCATGTTGATGGGGATTTTATTGACAGTGATGTGATGAAAAAACTTCCACACTATCTTAAACATATTGTCACAATGTATATATCTGATAAATCGATCAAGAAATCCCATAGACATTTACCATTAGGCGAGGGGGATATGAAATATGAACTATTGTTCAAAAAGCTTACAAAATTATGATATAGTTGATTTGTGAGTGTGAAATATGTCCTCACCAAAAAACAACTAGCAGATATGGATGAGGTTGAAGTTATACTCAAAAAAGCTATAAACACCATCAGTACTTCTCTATAAATGATGGCAATTGAAAAAAAGTTTAATAAATTACTTATCTGACTTGTTATTGGTACTACAATTGCTGGTGTTGCTGGCTCTCAAACACCCAAAGGTAAAAAAGTTGTAAAGAAAGTGGCGTCCGGTTTTCTGAATTGAGTTAATAAAATAGTAGGTTTTTTCCAAGATTGAATACAAGAAATGAAAAAAAATATTGACTGATTGCCTGACAATTCATCATGATCATCTGATATGTGAGGAGATAAGCAGTAGTGATCTTGATTTAATCAACTACCGCGGTGCAAGCACACGCGGTATGGTGATCTAAAAAGATTATTTCTACGAAGCGAGCTTCGAGGAAATATTTTTGATTATAATGATTCATCGATTCTACCAAAATGTCATAGTACACTGATACGATTTTTAGGGACTCATCGTTGTGTCACAATTGGTATCATATAGTCACTAGGGACAAGATGTAGTGTTATGTGCTTGATAAGAATACTTCTTATAAGGGACAGTGACCAATATTTTAAAGTCATGAGAATGATATGATGTATTGATCATCTTCATACTTTTGTTCATGCTTGTATCCACTGTTTGAGATTCCATTGTTGTACTAGTTGAGATATGTTTGTTACTAAACTAGGATATGGATGAAAATATCATAGATCATGATACATCATCATCATAGGTATATTGTACCAGCTAGCAAGATAGATTGGTAATCGTCATACATATCTCACTACAGAATGTCGTCGAATTATG
>Ga0209812_10000357_pt1 | contig 42739 bp, 37 predicted proteins | sample JI71714BDNA_FD_187502 | JGI IMG/M metagenome (GOLD analysis project Ga0209812, IMG submission 187502) | Wastewater effluent complex algal communities from Wisconsin, to seasonally profile nutrient transformation and Carbon sequestration -... | ecosystem: Engineered > WWTP > Effluent > Algae...
CTTGAATCCAACGAAATTGATTACCTCCTTGAAACACTCCGCCCTTATTGGAAAGAATTACCCAACCGTCGTGATATCCAATCGGGATTGGGTGGGTTGCGTCCACTTATCTCTGCCTCTCGTCGAGCTGGTGCCGACACGAAAACACTGCTTCGGGATCACGAAATAGAACGAGATGAATCTAGTGGATTATTTAGTTTGTTGGGTGGAAAATGGACGACTTACCGGCTGATGGCACAAGATATGATGGATGCCGTCGATCGCCACTGGGGAAAAGTGAATCCTTGTCAAACAGCACACCACCGGTTAGTTGGCGCCCAAAATAGTACATCAACCTCCGAGAGTTGGTTGAAGACATGCCCCAATGATACTCTTGCTCGACACTTTTGGGATAAATATGGTGATCGATCATCGGATGTTTGGGCAGTTTGCCAAGAAACCTCTGAAGGGCAAGAACCCATTCATCCCAATTACGTATATCGAAAAGGCGAAGTTCGGTGGGCTATTCGCTACGAAATGGCCCAGAATTTACGTGATTTTTTTGCACGCCGACTTCGATGGGAATTGCAAGATTGGCGGGCAGTCGAAGAGGCTATCCCCACGGTAGCCCAAATTTTTGCGGAGGAATTGACTTGGGATGCCTCAACCCTCGAAAAAGCAATGGAATCGTATTCAAATCAATTAAAACACTACAAAAAGGCAGCAAATCTAGTTTAATCAGAGCGGTATCCGCACAATTTTGTTATTTTTGTGCACATTGAGTTACTCTTTAGAATTAATCTATGTCTACCTTACTTGATTTGTCACTCGGGGATTCTGCCTATATTGAGGGTTTTCAAGATTCTGTATTGGAAATGCGGTTATTGGAACTGGGCTGCCTTCCCGGAACGACGATCCAGTTGGATCGAAAAACCCCTTGGGGTGGTCCCTTAATTCTTACCGTAAATCAAGACTATCAGTTAGCACTTCGCATTCAAGAAGCTAAACTTGTCTTGATTTCTCCTGTTTTACCTCACGCCATTTCTGAAATTTCATGAAAGTAGCCTTGGTCGGAAACCCCAATTGTGGGAAATCCTCATTATTCAATCATTTAACCGGTCTCCGACAAAAAATCGGAAACTTTCCCGGCGTTACTGTCGATAAGAAAATGGGTTGGGTGAGATCAACTGAAGGTGCAGATTTTCAAGTAATCGACCTGCCCGGCACCTATAGTTTGTACCCCAGTTCACTCGACGAACAGGTGGTTACTCAGGTTTTGACACACACTACTAACCCCGATTTTCCCGACGTCATTGTCGTGGTAGTAGATGCGTCTAATTTAAAGCGTAATTTATTACTCTTTGACCAAATTGCGACGCTGCAAATTCCCTTGGTTCTAGCCCTCAATATGCTCGATACAGCAAAAGATAAGGGGGTAGAAGTTCATGCGATCCAACTGGGCCGTCAACTTGGTGTGCCTGTTGTGGAAATCAATGCACGGGAGGGTGTCGGCCTTTCCTCACTCCAAAAGGCGATCCATCAAGCGTCCTCTCCTTCCAGCGATTATTCCATCAATATGAGCCACGCCCCGGTCTCTGTCGAATCGTATCGGCATTGGCATCATTTGGTTGCTCAAAATGAAATTTCTCCTCAAGATTTGGATGACTTCCAACGTCAGGAAACCCTTTTTCGATTCCAACGGATTGAAAAGCGCCTACAAGGTGTCCTTCAGCGTGCCTCCACCAAGGCAAAAACGAATCAAATCTGGGATAAACTGGCTTTACACCCAATCGGAGGTTATGTATTGTTTTTGGTTATTCTTTTGCTGATCTTCCAATCCGTTTTTGCTCTTGCCTCCTATCCAATGGATCTAATTGATGCGGGTATGGCTTGGTTAACGGATACCTTGAGGTCTTGGCTTCCCGAAGCACCTTGGTCATCTTTACTTCTGGATGGGTTGGTGGCCGGGATTGGCGGTATTGTGATTTTCATACCGCAGATTGCGTTGTTGTTTTTCTTTATTTCCCTATTGGAAGAATCCGGCTACATGGCCCGGGTGGTGGTTTTGATGGATCGCCTAATCCGTCCTTTTGGATTGAATGGGAAAAGTGTTATTCCCCTTATCTCTGGGTTTGCCTGCGCTGTTCCGGCCATCATGTCAGCCCGTACGATTGGTAGCTGGAAAGATCGTTTGGTTACGATTATGGTCACACCGCTGATGAGTTGTTCGGCTCGACTTCCCATTTTTACCATATTAATCGCTTTGGTGGTTCCGGATGACACGCTTTTGGGCTTTATGAATGTACAAGGATTGGTTTTGTTGGGCTTATACCTTTTAGGACTTGTTTCTGCGCTGATCGTTGGATGGGTTTTGAAAAAAATGATTCAAATCAAAGAGAAAAAGGTTTTTGCTATGGAACTGCCCGCCTATCAGTTGCCGCGCTGGAGTCAGGTCTTTTACACCATACTCGAAAAAGTCAAAACTTTTGTTGTGGAGGCAGGCCAAGTGATATTGACTATATCGGTCATTCTTTGGGTTTTGGCTACTTATGGGCCAGGCGATCAACAGGATGAAGCGGTGGAACTACAAAAACAAACGTGGGTAAATCTACCCGTTGAGGAGCAGTTGGCTCTGGAAGCTTCTGTACGATTGGAAAACTCGTACGCTGGAAAAATTGGAAAATTTATTGAACCGGCCATTCGACCACTTGGGTATGACTGGAAAATAGGGATTGCGCTACTGACTTCTTTTGCTGCCCGTGAGGTCTTTGTCGGCACTATGGCTACAATTTATGCTATCGGGGGTGGGGCGGAAGCCGAAACCTCCACGATTAAGGAACGGCTTTTACGAGAGAAAAATCCGATCACAGGTAAGCCTATATTTTCTATCGCGACTTCTTTTTCCTTGATGATATTCTATGTCTATGCTATGATGTGCATGAGTACCATCGCCGTAGTTTATCGGGAAACCAAAGGATGGAAATGGCCCTTACTCCAAACAGGTTACATGATGGTTCTGGCGTATGGTTTAGCTTGGCTTACTTATTCGATACTGGCGTGATATTGTCAGTAGGTAGAATCCGACGAATTCCGGCAAAGCGTGATCTAAAGTAAGGACTATTTAATTGAGAAATCATCACGCCTTTGCTTGTACTCGAGTGAATGAATCGAACCTGAGAACTATCCGCCGTGACAACGATGCCCACATGATTGATGGACTTGTGCTTCGGGCTACTGAAAAAGATGAGATCCCCGGGTTTCGCTTCTTTTTTTGTGATGTTTTGCCCAGTTTTAAAAATCTGACCACTATGTGCCCCTATAGGTACATCAAAACGTTTGAAAACATAACCCACAAAGCCAGAACAATCAAAACCCTTGGGTGTTTTTCCGCCTCGTTTATAACGGGTTCCAATAAATTTTTTTGCGTATCGAATAACCGTTTCGGGATTTAAATCAACAGGGTCGGGTTTGGTAGTAAACGATCCACAAAAAAATAAAAGACCAATACACACACTTAGCAATCGCATCACAAAATAGGATGGTGAACAACAAATATACTAAATTCATCTCTAAAATCACGCAAATTGAAATCTTATTGAAGATCTATACTTGGGTTGCCGTCTTTATGCTGCTTGGGATTTCGAGCCCGGTGACTGGGCAATTACAGGCTTGGAAGGCGGGAAGTTTTACCTTTCGGAGGGTACTTGATGATGTAAAATTAGGGAAAATTCCTCCGGGTATTGCCCAAGAACAATTCGTTCGGCAATGGCTCGAATTCACCCAGCTTTTACCACCCGATACACTGGAAATGCGTCTTGTCTTTCCTCTTTGGCAACGGAATGTGAACGCCGTGGGTGGAAAAGGTCGAGGGTACCGACCACACGGATTTGATCTATTCGATCGGACAGTTTCCGGCAGTCATCCGGCTCAAGATATTTTCATCTGGGATCGCAACAAAGACGGTCGAGAAGATCAACAAGGGATATTTTGGCCAGTTTTAGCGGTTCGCGCGGGCGTGGTGGTCGACAACAATACCCAGTGGGATTCAACCTCGACCGACCGTGGGGGACGGTATGTTTGGCTATATGATGCAGGTACAGGTGGGCTTTGGTATTATGCTCATCTTCAGGAAGTATGGGTTGTTCCGGGGCAATGGCTGGAGGCCGGCCAAGCCATCGGGACATTAGGAAGAACAGGAAAGAATGCCTGGGCCAAAAGATCAGATACCCATTTGCACCTGATGTACCTCGAACTTGATTCCAATCAAAATGTCCGTCCTAAAAATCCATTCGATTGGCTAAAAGAAGCACATACTGCCAAAGAGTTCTCTCTTCCAGCTCAAGATCGTGCTTTTTTCATATCCGCCCTACCCATTTCAACCCCAGGGATAAGGCTACATACCCCAACACAACCACGGGCACTGCCAACCATTGACCAACCGCCAATAAAAGTACAGCGACTGCAAGGAACGATAAACGAGTTTCGTTCCCGCGCCAGGTAAATTGTTTGAACTTAAATGCCAGTAGCGGGATCTCGGCTATCAAGAGATAACTGATCAAGGCGGTGTACCCCAATAAAAAAGGAGTACCATAAAAAAAATCAACCCATAAAGCCGATTCATGCAACATAAATGGCAGTGAAGCAACAACTAATGCATTGGCTGGCGTAGGTAATCCAATGAATTGATCCTGTTGGCGAGTATCGATGTTAAATTTGGCTAAGCGAACTACCGAAAATAAAGCAAGTGAAAATGCAAAGTAAGCATAGGGAGGCTCAATTCCAGCTTGCTCGAGAAAATGTTTTATCATAAACGAAGGAAGAACGCCAAACGTAACGGCATCCGCCAACGAATCAAGTTGTTGGCCCAAAGGAGAGGATTGCTTGAGCAAGCGGGCAACAAACCCATCCCCGAAATCCAATCCCAAGGCAATAAAAATACAATAAGAGGCGGCTACGAGTTGTCCTTCGGTAGCCCACATAAGCCCAAGGCACCCACAAAGGAGGTTCCCTAAAGTCATCAGGTTTGGAAGCGTGAATAGTGTAATTTTCATGGTCGTACAAATGGATTAAATTGCTTCTCATGACCTACCGTTGTAGGTTCCATGTGGCCTGCGTAGATGATGTAGTCCTCCGGCAAGCTGTAAAAATGAGTGCGGATACTGGATACAAGATCAGCATGGCTGCACAACGGAAAGTCCGTACGGCCTATACTTTCCCGAAACAAGCAATCGCCACCGATCACAAATCGATCGGCATGGCAAATAAAAGCCACATGTCCAGGTGCGTGACCGGGAACATGCACGACTTCCAATTCAGTTTCACCAAATGAAATCGTCATGCCATGAGACAAGGGAAAATCGCTGGTCACAGGCTCAAACCCCTCAATACCGAAGGTATGACAGCGTAATGCAGCATCGGCTAAAATGGGTTCGTCGGCAGGATGAAGGTACATTGGAACCTGAAAAATGCGCTTTACATAGGCACTGCCAAAAACATGATCCAAATGCGCATGCGTTTGTAACAGGTACATGACTTCCAAACGATTTGTTTCGATAAATTGACGCAAGGTCTCCTTCTCGCGCTGAGTCAAACAACCTGGATCAATGATGACTGCTTTTTGGGTAGTATCCCATAGGACATAGGTGTTTTCTTGAAAAGGCGAGAAGACAAAAGAATGGAGTTGGGCCATCGGGTAGTTCAATTCAATGAAATCAAAATTAGATAGATTTCTTCCATAATGTTAAACAAATTGTTAAAAAATTGAGTAGTAGTATCAGTTAAACCCTATAAATCAATGCTTTCGCCTTGATCCCATTGATTTACTGGGAGCTAAAATTTTATACCCAAGGACCAATAAAAGGAAGTTAACAAGGTAAGACTATGAGCGGAACGAGAAGAGACCTGGGCTATTTTGTCATGGAAAAATGGGTGCCCATCCTTATTCAAGTAGAAGGGGTCGAGAACCCACCCAAATACGATGTGTCTAACTTTGGGCGAATCCGAAGTTTTCAATCAGATGAAAAAGGGACCATCATCAAAGGATCTGTTATTCAAGGGTATCGTTCATTGAACGTTCGCCTGCCGAAAGGAAAATCGTTTAACCGGTACATTCATAAATTAGTGGCTGAGGCATTTACCCAGCGGATTTCAGAGGACCATAAATTTGTGATTCACCTCGACTACGATAAACAAAACAACCATTTTGAAAATTTAAAATGGGTGACCAAGGAGGAAATGACAGAACACAACCGGTCAAATCCAGCCGTACTGAATCGACCGAAACGGATCCGAACAAAAAATTATAAACTAACTGAATCCAAGGTGCGATTGATTAAAAAGATGCTTCGTTCTGAAAATACGCGCCTAAAAATGATTGCTAAGCAGTTCGGAATAACCCATACCCAATTAAATCGAATTCGTTCTGGGGAAAACTGGGGTTATGTGACGATCGACGAGGTGAGTGCCTTATCCTAAAGGAATTTCTAAGTAAAATATGTTGGTTTGACCAGGTTGCTGGTCAAACCATAAGTTTCCTCCAGTACTTTCTATACCTTTCTTCGCCATAGCCAACCCAAATTGGGCTGACCGCTCTGTGATGCGGGGAAAAAATAGTTTTTCACGTTCTTCCTCCGACAATTCAAATCCAACTTTTTTTACCTGAATCTGGGCAAAGTAAGTGGAATGATGTATGGAAATGTGGATAGGAGTCATATTCGATTTCTTTTCCTGAAAATACAACTCAATTTGCTGTAGTGTTTTCTCAACAAATCCGGGGTCTTGTAGCACCCACCAATCCGTAAGCTCGTTTAGTTGATTGGCATTAAAATCCAAGACAGAAATGGACTTCAGCTGGTATTCTTGTAAGAATTGTCTCAAATCAAAACGCACAACTTGGGGAATCTCCAATTCAGCAAATTGGGAAAACGAAAAGGCGATGTCGCTTAAATGATCAATTTTTTCAATCATTTGAGAAAGCGATTGTTTCATTTTAAGTTGAGTGGGTTCAATCGGTTCTACTGGAATTTGCCGAAGCATTTGCTGGATTTGAAGCTTCATGGGAGTCAGTGGATTCTTGATCTCATGTGCGACTTGCTTGGCCACCTCTTGCCATGCCGATTGTTTTTCACTTTGAGCTAACGCACGCTTACTCTCTTCTAATTTGACCAACATTTGGTTGTAGGCGCGCGTCAATGTCCCCATTTCGTCAGGCAAATCCTCCGGTAACAGCTCATTTGATCGCTCCAAACTCAAACCAAGTAAACGCTGGCTCAAAACATGCAGAGGTTCCGTTAGAAAAGTGGACATCCAGTAAGCCGTGGTAAATAAAAGCCCAAATAACGAAACAAACATGATGAAAATTGATCGAAGTAAATAGCGTTTCCGCATATCCAATTGGAAAGGAGCTTCCAAAAAATCCAATTTCAACCAGCCCAATGGTTGATTGAATCGCGTGACTAGCGGGTAGATCACCGCTGTATTTCGTCGTTTCCCCAAGCCCAATTCTTCTCGAATGATCGGTTTTTCCGCCCACTGATCAGGGACTGACGTATTTTGTAGTCGATCCTCCAAAATGACCTTGCCTTGTAAATCAAACAAGGCCATGGGTTGCTCCCGATTGGCACTGATTCCCCGAAAGTCCTCAGCCAGTTTTCCTTGGCTAATTTTCCCCTCCACCCACAATTGAAAACTCTTTTGAATACCCAAAGCAATGTTCTGGGAAACCTGGATTTGACTGTCGGCTTGTGTTTCGGCTAATCCTCGATCAAACAAGCGGTAAAGAATAAATGTGAGTAAAAATAACGGGATCAAAAATGCAATTTGAATAAATAATTGGATCCGGGATGAAAATCCAATATGCCGAATAAACCGAGCTTGGAGTACAAGCCACAGCAAAAGAAAAATAATAACAATTTGAAAAATGGATAACATGAATAATCCGCCAAAACTAGCCAATCGATCCCACCGGGCCCATTGTGTACTGGTAATGATCCATTGAAGATTATTATCCAAGGGTACTATGTGAACGGTATAGCCTTTGTAGCTGAAGGGTTGTTTAGGTTCGGCTCTGAACAACTCGATAAAGGAGCGATCAAAAAATGGAAATAAACCCCTCGTTTCGATCATTTTTCGTTGATTGGTATCCCAAATGGCAAAGTAAAACGAATCGATCACGTGTTGGCTAAGCCGTGACCCAAGTTGATTTTTTTGGAGAAGACTTTCAAGTGTAGGGGTCGTTGGTCCTGCCGTATACTTTAGCCACCATTTACCAGCTAAATGGATCCAATACGAAGATTGATAAAAGCTAATGACATTTAATTTGTCCACAACGAACTCAGGAATATCCTCTAGCACGTCAATGCGGGCTAGGCTGTCTTGTTGCTCAAGATAGTGTCGCGTAAGGTGGGTTGTCACACGCGCGGTGGTCAGAAAGTCTTTTTGAATGGCCTCAAGGAGTAGCGTATCTTGACGCCATTGTTTTTGCCAAGTGGCAAGCCGATCTTCGAGATCCGGTTGGCCTTTTCGTGATCCATTTTGTATCAGCAATGTACGGATTTGGGCTTGTTTTTTTTGGTATAAGTCCGCCGCAAACCAGGAGAACATACCCCCTGAAATTGCCGCAAAAAAGACGACATAGAAAAACGTTTGTAAATTAACTTGACGAAGTGAGATTGTCCAATTAAAGCCACATTGAGCGATCCAAATCAAGGTAATGACCAACGAAAAAGGCCAAAAATCAAATAAAGTGAGGTGAACAAAGGCCCAAACTGCTGGAATAGCCAAAATGAGCGCGACCCGGACGATCCGATTTAAGGGTAAGCCTTGCCCGATTAAAAGCAGGGTATGTAGTAGTAGAAATAAGGCAATGGTTAGTATGGAATAAAGACAAACGACAGGGAGGTTGAGTAGATGATAATATAAAAAGGTTTGACCTGTGCCATCATACCAAGCCCTGGTAAGCCATAAAAACATTTCGGTTATCCATAAGCTAGCCCAAATTAATCCCGTCATACTCAGTACTGGGGATATTTTGGACTCACTCTGAGCGAATTTTTGCCATTCTTTCTTTGGGAATTTCCATGCTACATAACCAAAAAAGAATATCAGAAGGCTCAATGTAAGCAACCAATCGAAATTCGTCGTGTGACCAAAATAGGAAAACTGAATACGGAATAGGGCGTGTGACTTCTGAAAAATTTCACCAAACGGGAGAGTAACCCATTTTATACTCCCCAAGAAAAGGAATAAAGAGGTCCAAGCTAGAATCGGACGATGTGGGTTTTGTGCTTGACAAAAAAGATAACCTGAGCCAAGTGCCACGAAAATTGCCGGAAGCAAGTAGTGTAAAAAAGAATTGAGCGGTGTGGAAGAGCTAGGGTTCGCATACAAAGCAAATCCAGCCAAGCCAATGCCCAGCAAAATTAGAAAATACGAAATTCGCCGTAAATACGTAGGCATAGCCGAGTGTTAAACGCGAATTAAAGGTAAAAAATCGTGCCAAAGTCCTGATTTGTGAGACGATTGCAAAGGAAAATTTATTTTTTTCAACCTTTTGTTATTGTAAAAGCGGCTGAACCATCCGTGATTTGGAAATCAATATGCACACCGATCAAATACATGAGGTGTCGTTTATCAATTAAAACAGGGATTTGGTCAATTTGATGCGTTTCGTCGTGTAGGGAAGGTTGATCAAAGCCCAAAATATACTGAGCGGAGCAGGCGCCTCCTTTGATTCCGACCCGCAGGGTATAGCCACTTGGGAGTGAGGGAGAGGAAAGGCTTTCCCGAATAGCTTCCGCGGCTTGCGATGAGATGGTGATCATGGGTTGCATGTTTGTCCCGCAAAATTACCATATTTGCGTGGTAAATAAAAAAAGGACATGAATGCAGATTTCTCAGCGGCTTTGGTCGGCTTGGCCTTAGGCGCGTTATTGGTTTTTTTGGGGATTCAAGCGTATGCGATTTGGCAAAAGAAGAAAGGTCAACATGAGCAACAGGTGGAAGCTTTCAAAGTGTTGCTCCCTTTACGATTGCAAGCGTATGAACGTATGGTATTGTTTTTAGAACGAATGACACCTGATCAATTGATTAGCCGAATGCCAGAGGATGGGCGTGATGGGCCGGCTTGGTTCGCACAGCAATGGATTGTGCAATCTGTACGGGAAGAGTATCAGCATAATATTACCCAACAGGTATACATTGAAGAGGCAACTTGGCTGAAGATTAAAGAAGCGGTGGATCAACAGATTTGGCAGGTGAATCAGGTTCAAAACTCGCTTCCAGGTGATGCTACAGGCCGGGTTTTGTTAAGGCAATGGATAAGCTACCGTTTGGAACAGCCTAATTTTCTCGAGGAAGCACTTTCAAGCTTGCGAGCCGATATGAAAAAACAATGGATGGGCCAATAAAAAAAGGGGATTCGTGAGAATCCCCTTTTTTCCGTATGAAAAGGATATATTAATATCTTTCCCGACGTTCGAATCCACCAGAGCGACGCTCACCGCCACCACCACCGAAACCGCCTGGACGACGATCGCGTCTTTCACCACCTTCACGTGGTTCAGCGATTTTAACAACGATGGTGCGACCATCAAAATCAGTGTCATTCAAAGTGTTGATGGCGTTCTGAGCCTCGTCATCGTTTGGCATTTCAACAAAGCCAAATCCTTTCGAACGACCAGTGAATTTGTCCATTACAATTTTAGCTGAATCAACTGCACCGAATTCTTCAAACGCATCCCGAAGAGTATCTTCTTGCGTGTCGTAATTCAATTTTGCTACAAAAATGTTCATGAGAAAAAAAAAGTTAAAAAGTAAAAAATGTAAAGAGAAAAACTGCGTAGCAAAACAAATGTGAACAAAACAAAGAATGCTGAACGGAGAAATGCTCAAATACTAAGTAAAGGTAGGAAAAATATTTGGATATGCAATTATTTTCTGAGATTTAATGGGAAAGGTTGGTATACGCACTGTATAGATTTCGTAGGCTTATCACAATGACGATGATCCCTACAAAAATAAACAAAGGCTTCACGGGAACTTTCCGTAAAATTAAGGCAGCTAAGGGTGCGGCAATTACCCCTCCTAGGATTAATCCCACGATGACCTGCCAGTGGGTTAGTCCGATAAAAGCAATGAAAGTCAACGAACTTGCCAAGCTTACAAAAAATTCGGTTAAATTGACAGATCCAATGGTATATATTGGATTTCGGCCATTTGCAATCAAGGTCGAACTGACGATCGGTCCCCAGCCACCACCACCAATTGCATCAAAAAAGCCACCAAACCAAGCCAATATACCGAGCCTTTTGATCGGTTTCTTGCGAACTATTGGACCAACGATTTTCAGGATGATGCGAATCCCTAAATATAATGTGTAAAGGGCAATCAAGGGTTTTATTATCGGGTTGTACTTTTCAAAAGAACTGAGTAGATAAGCCCCCATAATCGAGCCCAATACGCCCGGAAGAAGTAAGTGCCGAAATAGCTTCTTATTGACATTTCCAAACTTTAAATGACTCAACCCCGATACCCCACTCGTGAATATTTCACTGGCATGAACACTCGCGCTGGCCGCGGCTGGACTTATACCAACCGACAACAAAAACGTGGTTGCACTGACCCCATAGGCCATACCCAAAGCCCCATCAATCATCTGAGCAAAAAATCCGGCCGCCATAAACCACAAGATCTCCTCGTCCACGCTTTGGGCCAAAGACCAAATCTGCTCGCCAAAGTAGGTAAATGGAATGAAGCTGAAAAGAATATGACCCCCAATCATCCACCCCAGCGCAGTCGCAACTTTAACCCAAACTTGAGGTAGCGACCACCCCTTCTCTTCAATTTTGTCTTCTTGCATATTTTGTTTTCTATACTCCCGCAAAAGTATATAAAACTATTAAATCTACCAAAACAATAGAGTATATAGTTTTATTAGTCGTGTACTCTTTTCTCCCCAGCCCGTAGAGCCACACGCAACTGATTTTCTTTGGGCGGGAGAGGGCAAGTCGCAAATGGCGTAAAGGCACAGGGTGGATTAATCAACCGATTAAAGTCAAGCCATACGGTTCCATCGGATTCCACTCGACTGTACAAATACCGCCCGCCTCCATACGTTTCATCTCGATTGGATAGATCTCCCACCAAAAAAAATAATTCCTCCGGTGATCCCAATGCGTCCAATTGGTAGTTTTTCCCTTGCACCTGGAATGTAATGGTTCCTGCCGAAGGTTGCTGTGAAACTTGACCGGTGATATCTAAAATCGTAAGTTTCTTTTTACTAGGCTTCCACTGACCTTCAATACGCCAAGAAGTCAGGGCCGGATAGGTAGGAATTTGAACTGGAGAAGATAATATCGGGTGTTGGGTGTCTCGTGCCCGAATAGCCCACCGATCCCCACGACGGATTACAAACCATTCCCAGCTTGTCCACCGCGAGGGTGTACTTTTCCCTTGAAAATACAGTGTATCCACCCCTAAACTGGTTTTTTGGAGAACCATATCGTTTGCCAAAATCCAGGCACCCAGTTGTTCTGGGGCGGGCTCACGGTGAATGGGGAATACATGGTCCATGGATTGTCCAAATCCATAACGCTGTTCGCCGGGTTCCAACCAATACAACCCCGTGAGATTGCGCCACCCAATCAGTCCCTTTTCTCGCTCCACCCGCCAAGCTGACCAGTCGGATTGAAAATCGATTTCAAGGCTGGTTTGTGCCCAAGTGAGTATAGGCGAAAGAAAACAAAGAATACAAGCCCAATTTTTCATAAATGTACTTTTTAGTATTTGATGATGTGAATCGTTGTCCCGGTGTACTGACTTTGACTTGAAAGATCCCCTGGAAGTTCCCTATCCATACTCAATAGACAATCTCCTCGCTTTTGTTTAGGTTGATAGCCGTAAAATTGGGTATCAGGCTTTTCGTTCAAAATAAGTCGACGTATCGGATATTCCATCGCATCGAAGCCCATCCAAAGGTCTATATGATGACACCCATGATCTTTTACCCAAGTTACCGCCTGTTGTACATCCGTATAGGCGGCATACCGATTTTGGAAGTAGTTTAATTCTCGACTCGACATCCAGGCGGAAGGTCGAGTTTGAACGTGAAGCTCATGAATCAATACCCTAACTAGTTCAGGATCTAACGCCCTATCCCGATTTTGGTTCAGAATGAAAGTACTCGAATCTGAGTCAATGGGAGAATAAAATTGCGTGAGATAGGTAGGTTTTTTGCTAAAGTCAGCCTTAGAAAGCACGTTGTGCGGTTGATTTCGCCAAAGTCGAACCTCATTTTCTGGAACCCACAAGGGTTTAGATTTATTGAGTATCCAAATTGGGATTTGAGAAAGGATGATTATCCCCCAAGCCCAAGTTTGCTTTTTCCATGAAGTAAATCCCAAAGCTAATGGGATACTCAAGGCCATAATCCAGCCGGAAAGTAATCGGTTGTGCATGGGTTGGTATTTCAAGAAAAAATTGAAAACCAAAAAACTTCCCACAAACCCAAGCCAGAGCCATCGATGCTGTTTTTCAAGCATGGATTTGAGGAAAAAGAAACCCACCACGATCAACCAAAGCAAAGAACCGGCATCATCTTCTGTAAAGGCAAAATGAGGCTGAAATGAAAATTGGGCATATGTAGTCCGGGTATCTTGAAGATCGATATGTAACCCGTGGTGAATTCTTTGATATACATCATAAATCCATACGTTCCATTTCTGCCAAGGCAGACCGAGGTTATTGCCCAATGTGCGGACAGAATTCGAAAGGAGGGAGGCCACAGAATGAAGATTATTTGTTACACTGTGGTAATCCGCATGTCCTTGGGTTGGGCCTAGAGGATGTTGGTATTTTTCGTAATTTCGGACCCAAAAAGGTCCTAACGTGACACAAGCTAGAGCGGCTCCTTCCAATAGGCTCTTCCAAAGCTGGGTTCTTTCTTTCCAAATCCAGTAAAGTCCCCAAGGTACATACAACATCCAAACAGTATATTTGACCCAACCTCCTGCTATCAATGCAAATAGCAACCACAATCGTTCCCCCCTCCATGTAAAATAAATACTAGCAAGTAAAAAGAATCCAGCCACGAGATCATTTTGAGTGGTGGTAGATTGAAACCCAATCATTGGATGAAGAAGAGTCAATCCCATTCCGATACCTTGTACTTGAGTATTTCCTCCTTGGTGCTTAATCAACAAGCCGATGGTAATCTGGCAACCTACCAATGCCAACCATTGAAGTAAATTAACCCCTTGATCATCTCCAATAATAAGATATAGGTGGGTAAGCAGGTATTCCGCCAATGGATTGATGTACAATTGCCTGGGGATACCGGTGGGATAAAACGCTACATTTTTTTGCTGAATCCATGTTAATACACGTGGCAGGTGGTATGCCATGGAATCGTAATTGTTGGGTGGGAAAAACCAAGCTTGCCAGCCATAGACGGCCATACAACCCATCAAAGGCCAGAAAAAATGAGTCCAAGTAAGTCGTTGGGTAGGAAATTTGAGGACGGGTAATAGCCCTAAAATCCACCAAAGTGCTAGCGCATTGGCTCCCAGGATTGAAAATAGAGAAGTGACTTCAATGCCTATTCCTCCCCATAATGCGGTAATTATCCCAAGCTTCAATGCTCTGTCAGGAGCAGTGGATGCTGGAAGTTTCAACCACCATAGACCAATAAAGCCAAGTAAACTACTTAATAAGAACCAGGACATGATACAATTAGAGGTAATTTCTTAAAAAAAGATTGAAAAAATTGACGAACATTTTTACTTTGATCTGGCAATATAGGATGAGCACCCATAAAAAATGAGTACCAACGCCCATCCTTGGCCCGAAAATATCCAGCATACGTTCGGACCTGTTGAATGGAACCACTTTTGACATATATGGGAACATCGGCTGATTGAAACGAACGAACTGTTCCTTCTTTACCAAGCTGTGGAAGCCATTGGATCCAAGGGAAAGGATCTGATGATCCTTGGATTTGGCATAAATACAAGGCAAAGCGAGAGGCTTGAACTAGATTCATAGCAGATAAGCCACTTCCATCCTCCCAGAAAGGTGTTGGGAAGGGATTCCAAATTGTATTGAGTTTATTTTTCATTTGTGTCCATGGAATAGATAACTCTGAGGTGGCAGCCCGTTGCATCAGGGCATCTGCGTACAGATTAATGCTTTCTGCTAAGCACTTTTTCCCGATTTCGAAAAGTGTTGGACTTTCCCATGTCAACAGGTGCCGTTCTGGAGATTGATTGGCGGTTTCGGTATCCTGCCAATCGATCCCATTGTCAAGCAAGGCTTTTTTTAGGAGTATACGAAATAGTGACCAAGGGGCATGCACACTGCCTTTTACCTCAAATTGCTGCGCACGGAGTGGGACTGTACCGGTTAAATACACGGTCGAACTACCTGGAGCGGAATAAATCATGACCTGATCTCCGGATTGAGCGGGACCTGTTGTGACTAAGTTCTGAATCGTCCACGTGGGATCTTGTGGATACAGAGAGTTTATTTTGGCTGGTTCACCTACCGTCTGTCCACCCGAAAAATAAACAGAAAATTGATTCTCTCGGTAGTTGAATACCTGAGGATAGGCACCGTAATAATTGCCAATGTCGCCCCAAACCCATGAATTGGGTAAATTGGGAATCGTCTGGGGATTTTTTAATCGAATTTGTCCTTCAATGCGTTGAATCCCTAAACTTTTCAAGGTTTTTACCAGTTTCTTAATCGGGTCCTCTAGCGAATCAAACCTTTGGGAGCCAAATGTTGGGTCACCTGAGGCCATAATGACAAGATCTCCCCACAACCCGCCATCCAACATGGTGCCTGTATGGTGGACTTGGGTTTGGTATCGAAAAGAAGACCCCAACTGACGTCGAGCCGAAGCAACCGCCATTATTTTCCAGGTGGATGCCGGTGATATCCAATCGGATCCTCGGTATTGATATACCTCTTTCTGGTCTTCTAATCGATGGATAGAGGCAACAACCGGAAAGGGTTGACGAGCAAGCCAAGTTGTTAGGGTATCGGTGAATGTACCTAGCCAAGAGGTTACGAGTAGGATGGTTAACATAAGGAAATAAGCCCCTTGGGCAATAAAAAGCCTGAGTATATTGTTATCTTTGCGCTCTTTTTAGGTAAAAATAATGTTTGGAAGTGATTCCAACTGAATATATTTCATGAAATTAACTTTTTTTGGTGCGGCACGGCAAGTGACGGGGAGCATGTACCTGCTCGAATTAGAAGATGGATACCAAATTTTGGTCGATTGTGGAACCAATTTGGACGTGCAAGATAAGTTAGATAAACGGGATGACAATAAGTATGGACTTTTCCCTTTCGATGCTTCTCTGATCAATGTGGTCGTGCTCACACACGCGCACATCGATCATTCTGGTCAAATCCCAAATTTATATCGGGAGGGTTTTGAGGGCCAAGTGCTTTGCAGTAATCCTACCTTGGAGTTGGCTGAATTGCTCTTGCAAGATGCAGCAAGCATCAACCAGAAAAAACATAAAGCGATTCAAAAAAGTAAACGAAAGTCGAAGAAATATAAATCAATTGATAGTGAGGATTTGTATTTTAGTCGGCAAGTGGATGAGGCGATGGCTAATTTTGTGCCTATTGCATTTGGGAAAAAGTTTAAATTCCATCCCCAGGCTTCTGTGACCTTATATCCCGCGGGGCACTTATTGGGTGCCGCCCACCTTGTTTTTGAGGTGGAGGAAGGCGGGGCTTTCAAAACGATAGGTTTTTCAGGTGATATTGGTCGTAAAAACTACCCATTATTGGTTGATCCAGAGCCTATGCCTGCTGTGGACTATTTGGTTATGGAAACAACCTACGGCAATCGATACCATCAAGACCAAGAAGAACCGGTGGAAGCACTAGGGAAAATCATTAAATCAGCCTGTTTAGATAAGCCGGGTCGGTTGATCATCCCTGCCTTTAGTGTCGGTCGGACCCAAGCGATGTTGTACACATTAAATAAATTGTACAGCGAGACCCAAATTGAACCAATTAAGGTTTTTACCGATAGCCCTCTAGGCAAGGCTTCGACCAAAGTTTATGAGAAATACCACCGATTATTGAATGCTGAGGCCCAAATGTTTCGGAAGGAAGAAGAAAACTTATTTGATTTTGAAAATTTGCACTACGTCGAATCGACCGAGGAGAGCAAAGCCCTTTCCAGCCATTTGGAACCCTGTATTATTCTGTCTTCTTCGGGTATGGTACAAGGCGGTCGGGTGGAATACCATATAGAGAAAAACATTGAAAATCCGTATGCCACTATCTTGATGATTGGGTATGCTACGGAGGGGACAATCGGCCATAAATTATTAAATCGTACGCAACGGGAATTGACGATAAATCATAAGAAACTGACGATCCAAGCGGACATTCAGAAAATTGATGTCTTTTCAGGGCATGGAGATTTGAATGATTTAATTAATTTTGTCCAACAACAACCGCGTGAGTCCTTGAAAAAGATCTTTTTGATTCATGGTGAACTCACCTCCATGGAGCATTTTAAAGGTATTTTAGAGGGAAAAGGTTATACACAGGTCAGTATTCCCGAATACAGGGAAACATTCACGCTTTAACCATTAACCACAATTGATGAGAACCTTACTGGAATTCGAAAAGCCGATTGCCGATTTAGAAGCTAAATTAGAGGATATGAAGCGATTGGCCGCTCAAAACAACGTCGATGTCAGCGATGCCGTCCGAACGTTAACGGATAGTATAGAAGAATTACGGATCGAAACTTTTCAGAACTTAACCCGATGGCAGCGCGTTCAGCTTTCACGGCATCCCGATCGACCGTATACATTGGATTATATCGAACGGATTTGTACCGAATTTCACGAATTACATGGGGATCGAACCGTGAAGGACGATCCGGCTATCGTTGGCGGTTTTGCCAATATTAATGGGCAGTCCGTCATGGTTATTGGTCAACAAAAGGGTCGCAAAACCAAAGAACGTCAATTCCGCAACTTTGGTATGCCCAATCCGGAAGGCTATCGGAAAGCCCTTCGGTTGATGAATCTCGCCGAAAAATTCAATGTCCCTGTTGTGACTTTGATTGATACCCCAGGGGCTTTCCCGGGTCTCGAAGCCGAGGAAAGAGGACAAGGCGAGGCAATCGCACGGAATATTCGGGATATGATGATGTTGAAGGTTCCTGTTATCTGTATTATAATTGGGGAGGGAGCCTCAGGTGGAGCCTTGGGTATAGCGATTGGCGATCGGGTCTTGATGTTAGAAAATACGTGGTATTCTGTGATCTCCCCAGAATCTTGTTCCTCAATCCTATGGCGAAGCTGGGATTTCAAAGAGCAAGCTGCGGAGGCGCTTAAACTGACGTCTTCAGATATGCGAGATAACGGACTCATCGACGGTATTGTTCAAGAACCTATTGGTGGTGCACATACCGATTGGGATGGCATGTCCGCCATTTTACGACAGGTTATTTTGAAAGAGATCAAAGACTTAAACGGTTTATCGCCCCAAGAAAGAATTCAAGCGCGAATCGATAAATTTTGTTCCATGGGCGTCTTTGTTGAATCATGAGTGATTACCCTGCTGCTGTTATTTTTGATTTTGGGCACGTCATCATCAACATCGATGTGCCCAAAACTTACAAAACTTTCGCCCAAATTTGTGGGAAATCTGCCCAAAAAGTAGAAAAATTATTTCAAGAAAATCAGATTTTTCGGAGGTATGAAATTGGTCTGTATTCGGATGATGAGTTTCGGGAAGCCGTACGGCAAATCTTAGGATACCCTTTTTCAGACGCGGAAGTTGACATGGCATGGAACGCGCTTTTGCTTGACATCCCACTTGAAAGAATTGATTTTTTATTGAAATTGCGGTCTAAGGTGCCTATATTTCTCTTAAGCAACACCAATACACTCCATATTCAGGCGGCAGAAAAAATCTTGAAAGAAACGTGTGGAATTTCCAGTCTGCAAAGTTTATTTACCCATGCTTTTTTTTCCTATGATTTAGGTCTTTGGAAACCCGATCCTACGATTTATACCGCTGTCTTGGACCAAATTGGATTACCCCCTGAAAAGGTTCTTTTTTTGGATGATAATGCTGATAATGTTGCTTCTGCCCGGCATCTCGGTATTTTAACCGAACACATTCTACCGTTGGAATATACGATGTTGGATGTTACCTCTTATCCACCCCTGACCTAATGCGCCTAACGCCTTTACACCTCATCCTATTTTTGTTCACTCTGTTAACCACGACAATCGCGGGGGCCGAATGGATGATGGGTAAATCCTTTGTGTACCACTGGGGCGAAATGGGCTGGCGTGAACTTAAACAAGGACTGTGGTATTCAATCCCCTTTCTAGGGTTTCTAACGACCCACGAAATGGGTCACTTCCTTGTCGCTCGATGGCGGAAAATACCCGTTACGTGGCCCTATTATATCCCCTTTTGGGTGGTCATATCCACCTCAATCGGGACCTTAGGGGCCTTTATTCGGATCAAAGGAAAGAACTTATCCCGAGTCGATTATTTTGATGTAGGTGTTGCTGGCCCTATCGCTGGATTTTTTATTGCTTTTGGCGTTACGTGGTGGGGGATGACCCACCTTCCTCCCTTGGACCATATCTTGACAATTCATCCAGATTATCGAGCATTAGGAGAAGACTATCGATTACTTTTAAGTCAACTTCGCCAACCTCAAGAAGTTATTCGATTAGGAGACAATCTATTATTTTATTTATTCCGAGAATATGTGGCGGATCCTAAGCTGTACCCACATGCGTATGAGGTGATACACTATCCTTTTTTATTAGCAGGCTATTTGGGTTTGTTTTTTACCGCACTCAACCTTTTGCCCATCGGTCAATTGGATGGAGGACATATATTATATGGGTTGATTGGTCCACGAGCTTTCGCCGTGGTTTCCCCGCTATTCTTCACCGGGCTTGTATTTTATGCCGGGTTGGGGTTGTTTACCTTCGAGGAATTTCAGACGATAGATCGAGATGCGTATGGGGAGCTAACCGCCTACTTTATCGGGTACATTTACTTTATGTATTTGTGTTTTTCGCGATTGACTACCTACTGGATAACCAATGTATTGATATCCTTACTTGTCGTACTTGGTCAAATGGGGCTTAGTAGTTGGCAACCCACCTGGGCAGGATATTCAGGCTTTTTAGTATTTGGCTTCTTGCTGGGTCGTGTTCTTGGGGTTCATCATCCCGAAACGTTGGATACAACCCCACTTTCTTGGTGGCGAATCGTCTTGGGTTGGTTCAGTATGCTCATTTTTGTTCTTTGTTTTAGTCCTAATCCTTTGATCTAATATGCTAAACGCACTATTTCGGCTCATCTTTGCTCAAGCTGGTTGGAAATTGGTTGGGCACACCAGCCATACGTACACAAAAGGTGTTTATGCCGTTTGTCCCCATGCGTCATGGGTCGATTTTTTTATAGGGCTAGGGACTCGAGCAACCCTCCGAATGCCCATTGGGTATTTGGGGAAAGAAGAGCTATTTAGGCCTCCTTTTGGCTTTATATTTACCTGGTTAGGTGGAATTCCGGTCAAACGAAACAAAAACATGAATTTGGTCGCAAGTCAAGTGGCTGCTGTGAACGCCGCTGATAAGTTTCTTTTTGCTTTGGCACCCGAAGGAACTCGAGGGGATGTGCAAAAACTTCGGACAGGTTTTTATTACATGGCGCACCAAGCCGGAATCCCCATTTTTCCAGTTGCATTTGATTATGGTAAAAAGGAAGTGCGTTTGGCGCCTCCTTTTCTACCTTCAGGTGACTTCAAGCAGGACATGCAAACCTATTTTGTCCCCTTTTTTGATCAAGTCCAAGGGGTTCGTAAGTCTTGGATCGAAAATTATCGAAACGGAAAATTTGATGGGTAGTAGCAACCTTCTACCTTTGTTTATCCATACGCTTTAAAATCATGCATCAAGATACCCAACTCATTCGAATTCAAACACCTCGTAGTCCTTTCCGCGAACATTCAACCCCACTTTATCTTACGTCCAGCTTTTGTTTTGACGATGCGCAACAGGGGATGGATTTGTTCAACGAAACGTTGGAAGGCAATATCTATTCTCGCTTTTCGAATCCAACAGTGCAAGAGTTTATTGATAAAGTCTGTATGCTGGAAAAAGGCGAGGATGGGGTAGCTACTGCTACGGGGATGGCCGCTGTTTTTGCTGGTTTTGCGGCACATTTAGCTGCTGGAGACCATTTGGTAGCCTCCCGTGCATTATTTGGCTCTGCACATCAAATAATCACGCAAATCCTGTCGAAATGGGGCGTGTCCCATACCTACCTGGATGCAACTGCCAGCCGGGAGGAATGGGAATCCGCGATCACGCCGCAAACCAAAATGATTTATCTGGAAACTCCATCCAACCCAGGATTGGAGATCATCGATATGGCGATGGTTGGTGAAATTGCCAAGCAGCATGATTTGATTTTTTTCGTTGATAATTGTTTTGCTACCCCATTAATCCACCAACCCGCTAATTTCGGGGCTAATTTAGTGGTTCACTCGGCTACAAAATTTATGGATGGGCAAGGCCGTGTCCTCGGTGGAATTGTCACAGGAACCCAAGAGCTTATTGCGCCCATTCGTTTCTTTTGTCGCCATACCGGTCCCTCCATGTCGCCATTTAACGCCTGGACGTTAAGCAAAAGCTTGGAAACGCTTTCACTTCGTATGGAAAAGCATTGTTCTAATGCCATGGCACTTGCGCAAGCTTTGGAAACCATACCGGGAATCAAACAGGTGAAATATCCTTTTTTGCCCTCCCATCCTCAATATGATTTGGCGAAAAAACAAATGAAAGCTGGAGGTGCGATGTTGACTTTTTGCCTAGACGGTACATTTGACGACGTGGTTCGTTTTACCCAAGCGCTTACTATTCCAAGCTTGACTTCCAATCTGGGGGATGCACGGACTACCATCACGAATCCAGCGACCACCACGCACGCACGACTCTCGGATGACGATAAAGCGCGTGTGGGGATTTGGCCTACGCTCATGCGGGTTTCGGTGGGGCTTGAGCATGTGGATGATCTGATTCACGATTTTCGTCAGGCCGCTGAGCTTACTTTTGGTACCTAAATGTTAATGGCTTGTGAATTTTGAATTGACGATTTTGGGTACGGGTTCGGCTAGCCCACAACTCGATCGGAACCCCTCCGCTTTTTTGGTTTCACTTGATACCGACCTGATTCTCATCGATTGCGGTGAGGGTACGCAATACCGGTTGCTTGAGCATAAAATTAAGCACAATCGGATACGGCACATCCTCATCAGTCATTTGCATGGTGACCATTATTTTGGTTTAATCGGTCTGCTGTCGAGTCTGAACCTAAGTCATCGAACTGAGCCATTAACCTTAATTGGCCCGCCAGGCTTAAGCGAAATTCTGTCGGTGCAATTTGAGCATTCTGGAACAGACATTGCCTTTGACATCCAGTTTATTGAAACACGACCCGATGAGCCGACACTCATTTTAGATCACCCTCGGTTTACTATCGAAACTTTACCTCTTGCTCACCGGATTCCGTGCAATGGGTATTTGATTCGTGAAAAAGTGTCAAAACGGAAAATCCGGAAGGAGTTATTGCCAGAAAATTTTCCTGTTCCCTATATCAAACAACTCGTTGAAGGGCATGATGTGACGGATGATCGTACGGGAGAGGTTTTTAAAGTGGAACATTTCACTTTCCCTTCTCTCCCCGCGAGATCATTTGCCTACTGCTCTGATACCAAATACCTCCCCGAATTAGTTCCTCTTTTGCACGGGGTAGATCTGTTGTATCATGAGGCTACTTTCGACGATGCCTTGGAAGATCGGGCTGCCAAAACATTTCACTCGACAGCCCGCCAAGCTGCAAAAATTGCCGCCTCCGCTAAGGTAGGACAACTGGTGATTGGCCATTATTCCTCACGCTATAAATCACTTGAGTCGCATGCCGCTCAAGCTCAATCCGTTTTCCCAGCTACCCGTTTGGCGGAAGAAGGACTCGTAATTCCCATCGGTCAAATCCGCCCCTAAATTTAATTTTTTTTAGTTTTTATAGGGAAAATAAAAGAAATTTCAATTCTTTTAAAGAACAAAGTCTATATAAATACTAGATTATATATATTTGTTGTCAAAAAAAGTTTCCCCATGCGCAGTTTTGATACGGAGATTGACAATCCTTTGGTCGAAAAAGACATCATCGATTTAGCAGCTAAAATTAGGGCCTTTCGCGAGGGGACCTTACACGAAGATAAGTTTCGGAGTTTACGCTTAGCGCGGGGAGTGTATGGTCAACGGCAAGCGGGCGTGCAAATGGTCCGGATTAAATTGCCTTACGGTAAAATGACTTTTGCCCAGTGGCGGAGGATTGCTGATATTTCGGACGAATACTCCAACGGGAATCTTCACCTCACCACGCGTCAAGATATCCAAATCCATTTCGTTCAGCTGGATAGAACCCCCGAACTTTGGGCTAAGCTGGAACAGGATCACGTGACGCTGAGAGAAGCCTGTGGAAACACAGTACGCAACGTGACCGCCTCTGAAACTGCTGGCATTGATCCAGACGAGCCTTTTGATGTGACCCCGATGGCACATACCATTTTTCAATATTTCTTACGCAATCCCATTTGCCAAGAAATGGGAAGAAAAATAAAAATTTCGGTCTCCAATTCGGCCAAAGACTCCGCTTTGTCGTTCATGCACGATGTTGGCTTGGTTCCGCGGCTAAATGAAAAAGGGGAGCGAGGGTATCAAGTGATGGTGGGAGGCGGGTTAGGCGCCCAGCCTAGACTAGCGGATGAGGCCTTTGCATTTTTAGCTGAAGATGAAGTCATTCCGTTCATGGAAGCGTTACTTCGTGTGTTTGATCGGCAGGGAGAGCGCATTTCTCGAGCCAAAGCTCGCCTTAAATTTTTGGTAAATAAAGTAGGTTTTGAGACCCTCATGCAGTGGGTAGAAGAGGAACGTGTGGCTTTGAAGTCCCAGCGAGTCCCTATGGTCGATCTCGATACCTCTTGCGCATTGCCCACCAAGTTCTGGTCAGGAAATGAGCCAACCTCCCCAGCGTACCATGTTTGGAAACAAACCAATGTATTTACTCAAAAACAAGCTGGATATGTTGGGGTTTATATTCGGGTTTTACTAGGCAATATATCATCGGAACTTGCCCGGGAAGTCATGAATGGTCTAGAGGGCTATGTTGGCGATGATATTCGGGTGACCATCCATCAAGGGTTATTCCTTCGCTTTGTACCCATCCAAAATTTATCTGTTGTGTTTGATGTTTTGAATCGTTTAGGCTTGGCCAGTCCGGGGGCGAACAGCACAGCACACATTACGGCATGTCCAGGTACAGATACCTGTAACTTAGCCATCGCCGACAGTACGCATAGTACTCAGGTACTTGAAAAGGTAATTACAGAAGAATTTGGTGATTTCATCTATGACCAGGATTTGAAAATAAAGATTTCAGGTTGCATGAACTCTTGTGGTCAGCATGGTATGGCCCATATAGGTTTTCATGGCTCCTCGTTGAAAGCACCGGATAAACGGGTTATGCCCGCCCTCCAAGTTTTATTGGGTGGAGGGCCATTAGGCAATGGTCAAGGGCGAATGGCTGAAAAAATCATTAAGGTACCCACTAAACGAGGCCCAAACGTGTTGCGAACCTTGTTGCATGATTATGATGCATTACGTTTGGAGGGAGAGTATTTTCATGATTATTATGATCGACAAGGGAAAAATTACTTTTATGAACTCTTAAAACCGTTAGCGTCGTTAACGCAATTTACTGAAGATGAATTTGTAGATTGGGGTCATGAAGAGACTTTTTCGACGGCGATCGGGGTAGGGGAATGCGCTGGAGTCATGGTTGATCTCGTCGCAACGCTATTGTTGGAGTCGCTAGAAAAGTTAGATTGGTACCAAGAAGCGGTGAACCAACATGCATGGGCTGATGCCATTTATCATGCCTATTCTGCTCAGGTCAATGCGGCAAAAGCGTTACTTTTGGATCGAGACATTCAGTGCAGTACACAACAGAAAGTACTACAACAGTTTGATGAAGTTTACCCGGAATTTGGTGGTGATTGGCAAGTGAAAATTTTGCAAATCAATAAAAATACACCAACCGAAGCATTTGCTTTACTTTATGGCCAAAAGGCGGTTGATTTTGTTTCACAAGCACGTTCGGTGCGGGATAAACTTTTTCACGCATGAAATCGACAAAAATCCCTCAATTAACGGTGGTAGGGGCTGGACCCGGAGATCCTGAACTGATCACCTTGAAAGCTATACGTGCACTTCGAGAGGCCGATGTGGTGATGTACGATGCGTTAGCCAACCCAGACCTACTGGATTATTGTGTACCTACCGTTGAAAAAATATATGTTGGAAAAAAAGGGTTTGAGCCTTCCATCAGCCAAGACTCGATCCAGTATTTGATCGTAGAAAAAGCGTTTGAAAAAGGACATGTGGTGCGCTTGAAAGGTGGGGACCCCTTTATTTTTGGTCGAGGTAATGAGGAAATACAATACGCCGCACAACGAGGATTGCAAACCGCCTATGTGCCGGGTATTTCCAGTATTCAAACTCCTGGATTTATGAATATCCCTCTGACTGCTCGTGGCTATGCCGAGGGGTTTTGGGTTTTGACTGGACACAAAGCCGACGGCGCCCTTACCCATGATTTAGCACTGGCGGCTCAATCTCGATCTACTGTGGTTATCTTGATGGGCATGCGTAAATTGGCTTTGATTCAGGCTGTTTACGAAGCGCAAAATCAAGCGCATACACCGGCCCTCATTTTGCAGGCAGCTACCACGACGGGGCAGAAGTCAGCAGCGGGCACAGTTGGTGAACTTGAGCGATTGGCGGCGGAGGGTGGATTGAGTAGTCCAGCCATCATTCTCATTGGCCCCGTCATCCATGCGATCAATAAGGAACCGCTAAATCGTTATTTCCATGATCTATATTCTTAAATTATGTCGATAGAAACTACTTTACGTGCACTTCAGGGGCTTGAAGGTCTCCGGTGGTTAGCCAACCAATATCCCGGTGAGGTTGTCTTTTCCACGTCATTTGGTCAGGAAGATCAAGTGATTACAGACTTCATTGCCCGCGAGAAGTTGGCGATTGACCTGATTACGCTCGACACGGGTCGACTGTTTTCTGAGACCTATGAGTTGATGGATAAAACAAGAGCTCGGTATGGTTTAGCTTTGCAGGTCATGGCACCCGATACCAAAAATGTGGAAGAGTTAACCTCCAAAAAAGGTTTCCATAGTTTTTATGAATCGGTAGAAAATCGAAAAGAATGTTGTAAAATTCGAAAGATCGAACCTTTAAAGCGGGCCTTGAATGGCAAGAAATTTTGGATTACGGGTTTACGGGCTGAGCAATCTGAAAATCGGCAACACATGTCGGCCTTGGAGTGGGACGACGCTTTTGGCTTGTATAAATTCAATCCTTTGTTGGATTGGACGTATGAGCAAGTGATCAACTACCTTGCGACGCATCACGTCCCCGATAATCCTCTTCACCGAAAGGGGTTTGTGAGCATAGGGTGCTCGCCATGTACACGGGCGATTCAGCCAGGCGAACATCCTCGCGCAGGTCGTTGGTGGTGGGAGGATTCAAAAAAAGAATGTGGTTTACACGCAGGATAATACATACTTATGCAACTTAGTAATCAAACAACATCCGCTTTATCAGCGATTCACACCTCTTTCCCTCGTCAGCTGGAGGATGAAGCCATTTATATTCTTCGTGAAGTAGCCGCTCAATTTGAGCGCCCAGCGATTCTATTTTCTGGGGGTAAAGATTCCATCACGGTCGTACGCTTGGCCCAAAAGGCATTTTTTCCCGGAAAGATTCCGTTTTCGCTACTTCATGTTGATACGGGGCATAATTTCCCTGAAACGATCTCATTTCGAGATCAACTGGTCGCCGAACTTGGTGTGGAACTCCATGTTCGGTACGTCGAGGACTCCATCAAGCAAGGAAAAGTTAAAGAGGAATCTGGGAAATATGCAAGCCGAAATGCACTACAAACGGTAACTCTTTTGGATGCGATAGAGGAGTTTAAATTTGATGCCTGTATCGGAGGTGCACGTCGAGATGAAGAAAAAGCAAGAGCCAAAGAACGTATATTTTCGGTTCGCGATGACTTTGGGCAGTGGGATGCCAAAAAACAAAGACCTGAACTATTCGAGATGTTAAATGGCCGAATTGATTTAGGCGAAAATGTTCGGGTATTCCCCATTTCAAATTGGACTGAATTGGATGTATGGAATTACATCAAAGAAGAAAAACTGGATATACCGTCCATTTATTTTTCACACCAACGGCAAGTATTTGATCGAGATGGTATGATTTGGTCTGACTCGGACTTTATTAATAAGTCGGCTGATGAAATTCCATACCAAGCGACTGTCCGTTTTCGAACAGTAGGTGATATGACGTGCACGGCGGCCGTCGCGTCACATGCTGATTCTATTGATCAAATTATTGAAGAAATTTTAGCAGCCGAAATTTCGGAACGAGGCGCCCGAATTGACGATAAACGGTCCGAGGCTGCCATGGAAAAACGTAAACAACAAGGCTACTTCTGATATTATGGATATACTACGCATTGCAACCGCAGGTTCTGTGGATGATGGAAAAAGTACGTTGATTGGTCGATTATTATATGAAACCAAATCGATTACGCAAGATAAAATCGAGGCTTTAGAGGCTGCTAGTAAGCGAAAAGGACTGGATTTTGTTGATTTATCTTTGTTAACGGATGGGCTTATCGCTGAACGTGAACAAGGGATCACGATTGATGTGGCCCACATATATTTCAATACGGCTCGTCGGAAATACATTATTGCGGATACGCCCGGCCATATAGAATATACCCGAAATATGGTAACTGGGGCTTCCAATGCCCAAGTATCCATTATTCTGGTTGATGCCCGTCTCGGGCTGAGTGAGCAAACCAAACGTCATTTTTACATCGCTCAGTTGTTGAGAATTCCGGAGGTGATATTGGCCGTAAATAAAATGGATTTAGTGGGGTATGACCCGATCGTTTTTGAAACCATTGTACAAGATTTCCATACGACCTGCCAGCAAATTGGATTTGATGGACAAAACGTCCATTTCATACCATTATCCTCTTTATATGGAGAAAATATGGTCGTAAAATCGGAGAAAATGCCATGGTATTCGGGTGACTCTCTTCTTGATATACTGGAATCTTTGCCCCCTCAAGGGGATTTATACGCCGATAAGCCTGCACGATTAGGAATTCAATCGGTAATTCGACCCAAATCAGAAGCATACCATGACTACCGTGGCTATGCCGGGCGGATTTCTTCTGGTCAGTTCTTCCCCGGTGACCGTGTGATTGCGTTACCCTCTGGTCAAGAAAGCGCTATTGACCGTATTGAGAAATTTGGTGAACCGCTTGATCGTGCCCGTATTGGAGATTCCGTTGTGGTCACATTAACGGATGATATTGACATCAGTCGAGGCAATATGCTCATAAAAAAAGAGGAACAATCCCCTTTACAAGCCAAAGTAGTTACGGCTGAAGTGTGTTGGTTAGACCACCAGCCATTAACCGTCGGAAAAACCTATGCATTGCAGCATGGAGTAAATCGACAAAAAAGTAAAGTAATTTCTTTGAAATCCCTATTGGAAATGCCATCTTTGATTAGAAAAGAGGATCCCAATCAGCTGATGTTGAACGAAATAGGCCAAGTAGAAATCAAGTTGGGAAGTCCAATTTTTGCCGATGTGTACGCTTCAAATCCCCGAAATGGGGCCTTTATATTAATCGACGAACAAACCAATTCTACTGTGGGTGTAGGCTTTGTTGAAGCCCACTAAGAGTCACTATTTTTCAATAGTTTAGGGTTTAGTGAAAAGGCAGCCAGTATCTGGCTGTCTTTTTTATGTATTTCGAACGTAACTTCCGAGAACTTTAATGTTGTTTTTGTATTTTTTTGCGGCCTTCTTGAAGTTTTCATCTTCATGATAACCCAATAATTCAATAAAAAACCAAAAATTAAAATCTTCATCCCCTTTATAAGGTCTACTTTCAATTTTGGTCAAATTAATGCCTGCTTTTTTGAAATCTTGCAAAAACGAGGCCAAAACGCCCGGTTGGTCGGTATCGGGTAACCGAACGATTATAGTGGTTTTGTCATTCCCACTGGGTTGATTGACAAAATCGCGGGATAAAATGAAAAATCGGGTTCGGTTTTGATTATTGTCCTCGATGTTTTTAAACAATACAGGCAAAGAAAACAACTTTGCCGCGATTTCGGAGCAAATCGCAGCACTTTCTGGGTCCTCGGCTGCTAGCTTAGCTGCTTTGGATGTCGATTCAACTTGAATCTCTTCGACAGTATGCTGTTCAAAATATTTATTCAAAAAGCCTCGGCATTGGCGAAACGCGATGTCTTTTGAATAGATCCGTTTGATTCGATCGGGTGATTCTGCCTCTGTGGCCAAGGTAAAATGTACGGGTATTTTCAACTCCGACACAATACTCACTTGCATCTCATGCAAAAGATCGACAGTTTCGTATACAATACCTTCCTGGTTATTTTCAATCGGAATAACCCCAAATTTGGCTCGTCCGGTTTCGACAGCTTCAAATACAGACCGGATCGTAGGCAACGTCATATATTCTCCAAGCGCACCAAATCGACTTTCAGCGGCTTGGTGCGTAAAGCTCCCTTCTGGCCCCAAGTAGGCGACTCGTTCCGGCAATTCATAATGACGAGCAGCGGCGAATATTTCGAGGAAAATTGCCTCAATGGCTTGATCAGTCAATGGTCCAGCATTGAGATGTTTCATCCGGTCTAGAATGAATTTTTCTCGTTCTGGGCGGTAAATTACCGTTTTTGTAGCGCGTTTGATTACACCTACCTCATGCACCCATTTCATTCGCTCGTTTAAAAGTTCAAGCAACTTGGAATCAATATCGTCGATTTGGGTCCTTATGTCTTCTAGTGTCACGTGTCTTTGGGTATAAAAGGATTAGGAAATAACAGGTTCAGGTAAACGGGGATCTTCGTCAATGATGTCGACTTCGAAACGAAGATTTTCAATAATGAATTTTTGTCTTTCAGGTGTATTTTTCCCCATGTAGTAAGATAAAACTTTTGGAATGGAGGATTCTTTCTCAAGAATGACAGGATCTAATTTGATATCTGGGCCGATAAAGGCTTCAAATTCATTGGGTGAAATTTCACCAAGCCCTTTAAAGCGTGTGATCTCGGGTTTATTTCCTAAGGCACGTACAGCTTCTGCTTTTTCTTCTTCAGAATAGCAATACCGCGTTTCTTTTTTGTTTCGAACGCGAAACAGAGGCGTTTGTAAAATATACAAGTGCCCCGAACGGACTAAGTCAGGGAAAAATTGAAGAAAGAAAGTCAATAACAAAAGTCGAATATGCGCGCCGTCCACGTCGGCATCCGTCGCGATGACAATTTGATTGTAACGTAATCCATCCAGACCCGCTTCAATATCCAAGGCATGTTGGAGGAGGTTGAACTCTTCATTTTCGTAGACAATCTTCTTCGAAAGCCCATGGCAGTTCAAGGGTTTTCCACGTAAACTGAAGACCGCTTGAGTTTCAGGATTTCGAGCTTTGGTAATGGAACCTGATGCCGAGTCACCTTCGGTAATGAAAAGAGTTGTATTCAGTCGATGCTCGTACTTTTCATCGGCCAAATGAAACCGACAATCCCTCAGTTTCTTATTGTGTAAGTTAGCTTTTTTGGCGCGTTCATTGGCTAGCTTTTTTATGCCCGACAATTCTTTTCGCTCACGCTCAGATTGCTCAATCCTTTTCTTCAAGGCTTCCTTCACGGCTGGATTCATGTGGAGGAAGTCATCTAACTTTTGTTTGATAAACTCATTGACAAACGTTCGGATGGTGGTAGATTCTGGATCAGGTGAGATCGTAACTGAACCCAATTTGGTTTTGGTTTGGGATTCAAAAACAGGTTCTTGAACGCGCACCGAGACCGCCCCAATGATGGCTTGGCGAACATCTTCTGGAGCATAATCTTTACCGAAATGTTCCCGTACGGTTTTGACCAAAGATTCTTTAAACGCGGATAAATGGGTACCACCTTGCGTTGTATTTTGGCCATTCACAAAGGAATAATATTCCTCGCCGTACTGATTGCTATGTGAAAGTGCGATTTCAATATCGTCCCCTTTCAAATGAATGATGGGGTACCGTAGCGTAGATTCATCGGTTTTTCGCCGAAGCAAATCCAATAAACCATTGTGCGAAATGTATTTTTGCTTGTTGAATTGGAGGGTTAAGCCGGCGTTCAAAAAACAGTAATTCCACAGCATGTTTTCAACAAACTGAGGAATGTAGTGGTAATTTTTGAAAATGGTTTTATCCGGTTCAAAGATCACCAGCGTCCCGTTTTTCTCAGCGGAAGGTTCAATGGGCGATTGTTCTACCAATTCACCGCGTTGGAAACTAGCCCAAGCGGATTGCCCTTCTCGAAAAGCTTGCACCCGAAAATAGTAGGATAGGGCATTCACGGCTTTTGTCCCGACTCCATTGAGTCCAACGGATTTTTGGAATGCGGAACTGTCGTATTTAGCACCGGTATTGATTTTGGATACAACATCCACTACCTTCCCAAGTGGAATACCACGACCATAGTCCCGTACTTCGACTCGTCCATCATCCATTTTTATTTCAATGGAACGTCCGTAGCCCATGGCATACTCATCAATACAATTATCGAGAACTTCCTTTAGCAATACATAAATGCCGTCGTCTGGAGAGGAGCCATCGCCAAGTTTCCCAATGTACATACCGGGCCGTAAACGAATGTGTTCTTTCCAGTCAAGGGATCTAATGCTGTCTTCGTTGTAAGTGGACTCTTGCTGGTTCGCCATACAGATGTCAATCGTCTAGGTTTTATTCGACATGCAAAATAAGGACAATTCAGCAAATCTTCCAGTAACAATCAGCGATTGACCTAAAAAACCTTTGAAAATCAGGGTTTGAGAAGTTACATCGTGTAAAATTTGCTGTCTCTCCCAAGGAAAGACAAAAAATGTGCGTTAATTTGCATTTGTATTTTACCGAAAAACTGATGTAAGGGAAGAGGCCCATTTTTGAATTGATCTCCTCTTTTTTACTAATTCATATCGATGAAAAAGTTATTTTTTGTTATTTCACTGAGCTTGAGTACGGTTACTTTGTTTGCACAAATATTTCCACAACAAGCTATTCCTCCTAATTTTACCCCACCCATGCAGGCCCCAGCTACCGGACCTGCACGGACAAGCACCGCTGTTCCCTCAGGAAACGAAAATAGGGTATTGGAATTGACTCCAGAGGAGATGCGAAGTAAGGCGGTTGAGGACTCCATTCGGTTGGAAAAAGAAAAAGAACTAGCCGCCTCCAAATCAAAATCAGACCTGCGAAAACGTGTGCTTGGTTATTCCATTTTTAATGATGCGCGGTTTGAAAACAACCTGCTGGCGAATGTTCCGACACCTAAAAATTATATCCTAGGGTCTGGGGATAAGTTAACGTTGGATATTTACGGGTATGCCCAAGCTAACTACCAAGTAGTCGTAACCCCAGATGGCTTCATCAGTTTACCTCGGGCAGGTCTTGTATCTGTAGCTGGGATGACGATTGAAGCCGCTAAAGTGAAAATTGCGTCTAGCTTAAGTCGATTTTTTCCAGGCTTGAGTGCTACGCCGGGCTCTTCCTCTACCTTGAATGTTGCGCTAAATAATATCCGGGGGATCAAGGTTCAAGTGATTGGTGAAGTGGTTGCGCCAGGCTCCTATACGGCAACATCCTTAACCACCATGCTGAATGCATTGTATGCCGCCGGTGGACCAAACGAAATCGGCTCTTTTCGATCCATCAAACTTATTCGGCAGGGTCAGGTGGTCAATACATTGGATTTGTATGAATTGATCATGAATGGATATGCCAAATCGGACTTTGTTTTACAAGACCAAGACGTCATCCTTGTTCCTCCTTTCATTTCCCGCGTAGCGGTAGAAGGATTAACCAAACGAACGGGTTTATTTGAATTGCTTCCCAATGAATCCCTCTCTACCTTAGTACACTATGCGGGCGGGTTTCATCAGTTCGCATACACACACCGAGTAAAAGTGTACCGCGTTACCCCAAGAGAATACAAGATCAATACAGTCTCCGCGGATAATTTTGATCTATTTAAAATGACGAATGGAGATTCCCTTGTGGTTGATCGCATCATCAACCGATATGAGAATCTGGTATCGATCGAGGGGGCTGTTTTTCGTCCCGGTGAATTTTCATTGGATGACTCGCCAACTTTATTGCAGTTGATTGATGCCGCCGAAGGACTACGAGAAGATGCTTTTGGGGGGCGAATCAGTGTGATTCGGACAGATGATAATTTGCGTTCCAGCAACACGTCAGTGAATCTTGCTGACATTCGATCAGGACGCTTAGCCGATATCCCATTGAAACGACTTGATGTGGTCTACGTACCATCTGTTTTCGATATGTCGGAAAATGCAACGGTTCGAGTATATGGCGCAATCAATAATGCAGATGCGACAGTAGGGGTTATTTTACCCTTCATTAAAGATCAAACCATAGAAGATATCTTGGTAAAAGTAGGTGGCTTAACCGAAGCTGCTTCGCTTTCGCGAATAGAACTTGTACGACGAAAGCGGAATGTAGATCCGACCCAAGCAGGTGCTCAAATTTCAGAACTGTTTTATTTTGATATCAACAGTGACCTCAGTGTGTCAAGAGAAGCGCAGAAGTTTAAATTGATGCCTTATGACGAATTGTTCGTCCGGAATTCTCCGAATTACAGCAAACAGCTTTTCGTGAATATTGAAGGTGAAGTATTATATCCTGACATGTATGCCATTCAAAAGAAAGATGAAAAGATTTCGGATTTGATTTTACGCGCCGGTGGGATGACTCCCCTCGCGTATTTAGATGGGGCTACCTTACTTCGTACTGTGCAATTGAGTGAAGCAGAAATTGAGCTTCGGAAAAAGACAATCGCTGATATTTCATTATCAAGTGCCAATAATCAAACCATTCAAGTGGAAGAAATATCCACTGAAAAGCAGGAAGCCATCGGAATCAATCTACGCCGCATTCTGGCAAGTCCAGGATCGGAAGATGACATGATTTTACAAGAGGGTGATTTGATTCGGATCCCCAAGCGCTTGGAGACTGTTCGTATTCAAGGGGAGGTTTTGTATCCAACTTCGGTAAAATTTAGAGGAAATGGTTTACGCTCGTATATTTCAAAATCGGGTGGATTTACCAAAAGATCCTCTCGGTCCAAAGCCTATGTATTGTATGCGAATGGCTCTGTGGATCGTACCCGTCGATTTTTGTTTGTCAATGTTTATCCACGCGTTGAACCAGGCTCAGAGATTATCGTACCTCAGCGCGTCATGAATACCCAACAGCAGTTGTCTCAGTTCCAAAATATTTTAGCAACGCTGGGTGCCACGCTTACTTCCATTACGACTATTTTCCTTTTATCTCGTACTTTTTCGCAAAATCCATGAACCCAGTCATTATACAAGAGGAACAATTATCCACGCGCGACCTCCTATTGAAGATCATTCATCGGCTGCGTAGCATGATGCGGTATTGGCGTTTTATCGTACTCTGTACGTTATTGGGCGGGATGCTGGCACTTTCACTTGACTTGATCAACAAGAAGGAAGATCAATATGGAGCGAAAATGGTCTTTAATTTAGAAATTGGAGGCGGTGGGGCTGGAATGAACCAGCTGGCAGGTTTATCCTCTGCCTTTGGTTTTGGGGCTGCATCTCCCCAGTCAGGCGACTTGTTCTCAGGGTCAAATTTTATGGAATTGATTACCTCCCGGGTGGTGTTCGAGAAGGCACTATTGAAAGAGGTGGACTTAGGGGGCAAGAAAGAGTTATTCATCAACTACTACAAAGATTCCTCGGATATCAGCCGAACCATCTGGGGCGGGAGTTTATTGGACGAACCCAACCAAGAACATATTGATTTTCGGTTTACACCCAAAAAGCCAGATCAACTGCTACCGAAAGAAAATACAATTCTGGGCGAAATATATGAAAAATTAAAGGGGGAGACCTCTGTTAATGCCATTACGGGAACCACTTTGACTGAACTAGTGGTCATTTCAAACAATGAAATGCTGGCCAAACGGTGGGCTGAGGTCCTGATGGAAACGTTTGAGGAATTCTATAAAGAGGTAAAAACAAAAAAAACACGGGAAATCTTAGCGTTTCAAGAGGACCGACTTACAAAATTACAAGGGCAGATGAATTCGACGGATCGACGTTTGGCGACCATCATGTCACAAAGTCAGAATGTGGTTGATCCTTCAGGTACCATGGTACAAGAGCAAACACGGCGGAGTAATTCATTCTATTCTCAGCAATACCTAGCCCAGCTTGCAACAGTAGATAATCTTCGGAATACCCTGATCAATCAAACACCTATTTTAACTATTGTAGAACCCATACGTTTGCCTTTGATTTCGTCTCGTTCGTTAATCGGGACGACAATGCCCATAGGAGGCTTGATCGGGTTATTCCTATCCTTTATTTTGATCGCCATTTACGCGGTAGTTCAAGACGTAATGGCTTCTTTGTAAGATAAATACAACAAACACCGTGAAGATACAGGTTACGAAAACTTTTTTGCCTCCACTTGAGGAATATCAAGCCTATGTGGCCAAAATTTGGGAAAATAATTGGTTAACCAATAATGGTCCGTTTGTTCAAGAACTTGAACATAAATTGGCTGAGTATCTTCAGGTGCCCTATTTGCTTTATGTTTCGAATGGCACTATCGCCCTACAATTGGCCATTAAGGCCTTGAACTTAACGGGTGAGGTATTGACAACACCTTTTTCTTATTGTGCGACAACTACGTCTTTACTTTGGGAAAATTGTAAGCCTATTTTTGTCGATATTCATCCCCAAGATTACAATATCGATGAAACACAAATCGAAGCCAAAATAACCCCAGCCACTCAAGCCATATTGGCGACACATGTGTATGGACGCCCTTGTCAAGTGGAAGCGCTCGAGTCGATAGCACAAAAACATAATTTAAAAATTATATACGATGGGGCGCATGCCTTTGGCGCGAAGGTAAATGGGCGGTCTGTCCTTTCATTCGGGGATATTGCGACATGCTCTTTTCACGCGACGAAGGTTTTTCATACCATTGAAGGCGGTTGCTTAGTAGTAAAAGACCCGTCAACTTACGCGTTGTTGAAAAACTACCGGAGTTTTGGTCATAAAAACGATGACTATTTTACTATGGGAATCAATGGGAAAAACTCGGAATTTCATGCGGTTATGGGGTTAACCAATTTACCCCACTTACCTGAAATAATGGCGGGTCGAGCACGCGCTATTGCACAATACGAAGCCACATTGGATTGGTCAAGACTAGCTAAGCCAACGGAGCGCTACACTGATTTCGAGTACAATCAGGCGTATTTTCCTGTTTTACTTCCTTCAGAGGAGGATCTTTTGCGGGTGGTAAAGGCCCTTGATGCCATCGATATTGTGCCAAGACGCTATTTTTACCCTTCGCTCAACCAATTGCCTTATTTAGTTGATTCGCAATCTTGCCCTGTATCCGAAGATATCGCGCGACGGGTTTTATCTTTGCCCTTATCTGCGGATATTTCGGAGGAAATTGTAGCGCAAGTGGTTACTTGTTTGAATACAACATGTAGGGCATGAATTCACCGGATATTTCAATAATCATCGTCAATTACAAAACGCCTGAACTTATCTTACGTTTATTGGATTCTTTGGCCTTATGGGTTAAGGTGTGCAGTTACGAGGTGATCGTGGTAAATAATGCTTCGAAAGGCGCAGATGAACAACTGATTTGTGAGGCGCACCCACAAACCCGTTGGATAGAAACCGGGTATAATGCAGGGTTTGGCCGTGCGAATAACCTGGGTATGCGGGCCGCCCATGGCAAAACACTCTTGTTACTGAATTCCGATACGTATGCGATAGATGATTCTATTGATCGGTGTTTTCATCGACTAATCCATGCGGCTGATGTAATCGCGGCTGGGGCCATGCAACTCATGCCCTCCGGTGAACCCCGAGCGTTTTATCATACCTTCACATTTCAGCGATCTTTTTGGATCCTTCCGCCAAGTTTGGAAAAGTATTTGGAAAAATGGATCCCGCCAACACGCTTTGACGATCCTGAGCAAGTTGATTATATAGCGGCTGCCTTTTTGATGGTCAAAAAAGGCTTCTTTGAACAAACAGGCGGATTTGATGAGGAGTTTTTTTTGTACGGAGAAGATACGGAATGGGGAAGTCGGTTGGGTAAATTAGGGAAATTGATGGTGTACCGAGATTGTTTCATTGTACATGAGGAGTGGGGATCTAAGCCGGAACGCTATGAGACAGCAAACGATTTTACCCATTTCAATCGCTTTGATCCGCAGATTCAATTATCTAATTTGGTATGGATTCGTAAATATTATGGATTAGGTCGGTTCTTTGCGCTTATGTTGCACTATTGGACTTGGGTTCCTGTATTTTTCTTGGTGCGCATGCTAATCAATGTGAAAGAAAGAAAATGGCCTTGGGAAAATCAACATAATCAACTGCGGTTTGCCCGCACGATTGGCCAATTTTCCAAGTTTTTTTGGCGTATCGTTTTTCGAGTTCCTACCTTTTACCGGATTGAATCATGAAAAAGGTTTTATTTTGCACACCAACAGGTGGTCGAACAGGGTCCGAAATGATGCTGCAGTATATGTTAGCGACTTGGCAAGATCTTGTATCCCCTCATATTTATACCCGGGGTACTGGTGAAGTTTTTTCAGCCTATCCCACAGTAACGTATCCCAAACGAGGTGATTTTGTCGGCCCTTTTTATGAAGGCATTTACTTTAAATTAAAAAAAGAGTCACCCGAGTTTGCTTTGCTTCGGAAACTTCAGCACCAAGAGCGGTTTGATATGTGGTATTTGAATACCATTCAAATGTACAGTTTAGCTCCGCTTGCTGTCCAAATGGGTATTCCGTATTGGGTTCATGTTCACGAATTGCTTTCAGTATATGAAGAATTGCCTCGAGAAGCGTTTGACTTTTTACTAAAAAATGCGGCAAAGATTATCGCATGTGGCACCCAGGTCTTGGATTGTATTCAAAGTATGGGATATGGGCAGGTAGTTCTCGTGCATGAAGGTATTGATACCCGACTCATGGTTCCCTCGGGTCAACTCCATGTTCGTCAATCGCTGGGTATTCCCTCGGACATTTATTTATGGGCGATGTCGGGTACCGCCAATACACGTAAGGGGTATGACTTGGTGCCTGAGTTATTGTCGTATCTCCCACCGACACATGGATTGTTATGGATCGGAGGTGAATCAAAAACAGGTTTAGGACATTATGTGACTTCCCGATGCCGTCACGAAAATCGTGCTTTTTTTCAAGTCGGGCCTCAAACCGATCAATACTATGATTACCTCGCCGCAGCACAAGGGTTTGTTTTGTTATCCCGGGAAGATCCTTTTCCGTTAGTCATGCTGGAGGCTGCTTATTTAGGGTTACCTGTACTTGGTTTTTCGTCGGGTGGCGTGAGTGAATTTGTTGAACCTTCTTTTGGGGAGGTGGTCGAGGGTATATCACCGAAAGCTTTAGCGCAGAGGATGATTTCTTGGGCGGACCAACCTGCCCCTGTCAACGCTGCACGGGCAAAAGCCATGCAATTTGATGTGATGCGTCGTAAATCTGAATTTCAAGACTTGTTTAGGGCATGAGAAAACAAATTTTGTTCGTTGGCCACGATGCTAACCGAGCGGGTGCTCAAATTTTCTTGCTGCAAGTGATCCGTTCGCTATCGGAACGGTATACGTGTAGTTTACTACTTTTAGCCCCGGGGGATTTAATTTCGGCTTATGAAGAGGTTTGTACAGTGTATCATGGCTATTCTCTCCCCAAGCGGTGGTGGCAAAAAACCAATCCATTGGCTCAAGATTCTCTAAAAGGAAAAGAATTTGACCTCATTTACTTAAATACCATTGCGGTTGCTGCGGCATTTCCTTGGCTCAAACAACATGTTAAGGGAAAATACATCAGCCACTTGCATGAATTGGCGTATTCCCAATCGTTGTATTCCATACCGGCTGATCGGGAGTTTTTGTTTACTAAGGCCGATGGCTTTGTTGGATGTTCGGAAGCTGTTTCTTCCTACATTCGGCCACAAATTCCGGATTCTACGCCTGTTTTTACGGTACATTCTTTCATTGAGAATGATGCGGTTCTTGCACGCATCAAACAAGCCGGGGAAAAAGTTTCCCGTGCATCATTGGGGATTTCAGAAACGGCATTTTTAGTGGGTGGATGTGGCCATGCTGAATGGCGAAAAGGCATTGATTGGTTTTTAAGCACAGCGGCTGAACTAGGAATCGAGGCAAACCTTATTCATTTTCTTTGGATAGGGCTTCCGGAGGTCGGTATTTTGGCGGAGCAAGTACACTATGATGTGGCGCGCTTGGGACTAACGGATCGGATCACGTTTTTGCCTGTTACCCCGTTGGCTGTCGAATGGCTGGCTCAGTTGGATCTATTTTTATTGCCCTCTCGTGAGGATCCTTTCCCTTTGGTTATGTTGGAGGCTGCGCTGGCGGGGGTTCCAGTACTCGGGTTTGACCAATCAGGAGGTTGTGCTGAGTTTGTTCGAGGTGGAACGGGCTGGGTGGTACCCTATGGAAATTGTCGTGCCATGGCTCAGCAAATTCACGCTATTCAAGGGGATCCTATCGCTCGTCAACAAGCGGGTGAGCGCGCGCAACAGGCTGTCCAACAAACCTATCAATTTGATCGATCCATGGCTCAACTTGAGAAAATTTTGACCTATTTGATGAACTTATGAAGATAATTTTCACCCTGTGTTCCGTTAATTATTTAGCCCAAGCCACAACGTTGGGGGCATCTTTGGCGCAACATTGTCCTGATGTTTCGTTTAAAATAGGTTTGGTTGATCTCCTTCATACAAAATCCATTGATCCCGCGTTGATTCCTCCCTATGAATTAATCGAGGTGGATAAAATTGGTATTCAAAACTTCCAAGGGATGTGTGATCGGTATGACATTACCGAATTAAACACCGCAGTTAAACCGTATTTTATACACTACTTTTTTTACCAAAATCCAGCGGTAGAATCGGTGATTTACCTCGATCCTGACATTATTGTTTTTGATAATTTAGCGGGAATATATTCTTCATTAGCCACCCAAGCCGTGGTACTGACCCCCCATATTCTTACGCCCTACCGGGATAATAAATGGCAAAGTGAGACCGATTTGGTGAAATCTGGAATTTATAATTTAGGATTTATTGGGGTATCCCGACGGTCTGAAGGGATTCGTTTTGTTCGCTGGTGGATGCAAAAATTGATCTATGGAGCCAAGAATGACCTATGCCAAGGTCTGTTTACTGATCAGCATTGGATTGATTTTGTGCCTTTATTTTTCAATGAAGTGGTCATTGACCGGGACCCCGGTTACAATGTCGCGTATTGGAATTTACATGAACGACACCTAAGTTTTCGGGATGATCAATGGTTTATCAACGAAGATTATCCTCTACACTTTTTTCATTATTCGGGTTATAGTCCCTTCAAACCTCAGGAAGTTTCGAAGTATCAAAACCGAATACAGTTTGACGATCGGCCGGATATTCGGGAGTTATTTACATATTATGGTGATCAATTACTCGCCAATCATCAAGCGTATTGGCAAGAATTCTCCTGTGATTACATTAAACCTGTGAAAATTAAACGATTTTTGCGGGTTCGAAAATTGTTTTTAGCTCCAATCCAATGGGGATTACAAAAAATAAAGCCGATATGAAGATTGCAGTATGGCATCATTTGCCCTCGGGTGGAGGAAGTCGAGCCTTGCATTTGCATCTATCGGGATTAGTCGACCGTGGGCATCAGATCGCGATTTGGGGATCAAATCCCTCTATTGATGGGTTTCTGACGTTTAGTCGTCCGGTTACTTACCATCACGTCCCGTATTCTCCTCCAACGGCTTTCACTTGGAAAGCTCAATGGGCAAGCCTGTGGTTGGAGCCCGGCCCATCCCTTCAGGCCATGGAGTCCCATGCCAAGCAATGTGCTGCCGAGATCGACGCTGGTGAATTTGATGTTGTTTTTTTGAATAGTTGCTTTCATTTTGCGGCACCGCTAATTGCCAACTACCTAAAAACACCTACCGTTTGTTATTTAGGGGAACCCTTTCGCCCGTATTATGAAGCACAACCTCATTGGTTTTGGGCGGGTATTGATCTCCCAGCTCGTGTGTGGTATAGACGGAGCTTTTGGCAAACGTGGTGGTCTGATTTAACTCGGGTACGCCAAGCACGTGTCCAAGTAAAACGAGAATACCAAGCCATACATGCCATTGGTAGGTTATTAGTAAACTCCATTTTCTCCGCCGAATCCTGTCAACGCGTGTACAATCGCTGGCCGGAGGTGTGTTATCTGGGTATTGATACGGATTATTTTCAACCTCAAACCCAAAACGAACCTTGTTATGTCTTGGGCGTAGGAAATTTGGTGTTCCATAAGAATGCTTCAGCGGCTTTGGATGTCGTTGCGGGCATTCCAGCCGAAATTCGACCTATATTACGTTGGGTGAGCAATCGACATGACGAGGCTTTTGTGTTGTCCTTACGCGAAAAAGCTACCGCTTTGGGGGTTCAGTTTGAAGTGGATGAAAATATTTCGGATGAAGCCCTTTTGCGGCGATACCAAGGCGCATTTGCACTGGTCTATACCTCGTTGCTCGAACCTTTTGGCTTAGCACCGCTCGAAGCCAATGCCTGCGGTGTACCCGTGTTGGCCTTAGCTCAGGGTGGAGTGCGCGAGACGATTCATACCGGCGTAAATGGGTATAGTTCCCCGTCAATTAACAATTTGAGTCAAGAGTTAATACATTGGTTAGCGAATCCGGTGACACGCGATCAGCTTGGCGCTTCGGCCCGCCAGTTCGTCATAGATCACTGGAGCCCATCAAAAGCAATTGACGAAATTGAGAATGCATTGAAAAAGTCCCTATGAGAACGCTATTTACGGTGGCGCACTACCGCCACATTCCCCGTGTCATGCTTTTGGCACAAAGTATCCAAAAATACCATCCTCAAGACCGACTCCAAATTTGGCTTACGGATGTTCAGCAAAGTCTCGACCTACCCGATTGGGAGGGTGTCTCCTGGCATTATTTAAACGAACTTTCTGATACATCCTGGGAGCAGATGGCCAAGAAATACGGTTGGGAGGTATTTCGAGAAAATATGAAGGTATACATAGGGGCTGATCTCCTTCAGAGGTTTGAGCGGATTCTGTTTGTGGATCCGCGCAGTATTTTCTTTCAACCTTGTGAAGATCTTTGGGCAGCCGCAGACTCCGCGCAGATGGTCCTTATTCCAGAATTACTTCAAGCGGATGGTCACCCCAAACAAGAAGTTATTTTAAATCAAGGAATTTATCAAAATCATGTTTGGGTGGCACGTCAAACCGAGGATTCATTTGATTTTTTCTCTTGGTGGAAATCCCAGGTAAAGGAAAAAGGGTATGTTGACGTTTGTCGTGGGTTAAATGCCGACCGCTATTTTTTAGAAATTGCGCCTTCCAT
>Ga0209812_10000359_pt1 | contig 42598 bp, 41 predicted proteins | sample JI71714BDNA_FD_187502 | JGI IMG/M metagenome (GOLD analysis project Ga0209812, IMG submission 187502) | Wastewater effluent complex algal communities from Wisconsin, to seasonally profile nutrient transformation and Carbon sequestration -... | ecosystem: Engineered > WWTP > Effluent > Algae...
TTACAAAAAATTGTCTGCTGCGTAAAAATTTAGCCTCCAAACAGATAAAAGGTTAGAGATTTCAATTTGCGGATAAGTCATTAGGCCTTGGCTTTGGATCATGGTGGAAGATCGCATCCACGCGATACGGCCTCTCCCAGAAACCGGGTTTCTACGATCACTTTGGCATCAAAGCGAGATATTTAGGAAGAAACCCGGTTTCTTTTCCCCACACGATCGCGCCTCTCCCAGAGCCCAGAAACCGGGTTTCTACGATCACTTTGGCATCAAAGCGAGATATTTAGGAAGAAACCCGGTTTCTTTATCCAAACCGTATCGCGCCTTTCCCAGAGCCCAGAAACCGGGTTTCTACGATCACTTTGGCATCAAAGCGAGATATTTAGGAAGAAACCCGGTTTCTTTATCCAAACCGTATCGCGCTCCTAACCCCCTCTCTTTGTGCAACCTAAACGGAGCGCGAGGACTTATTCTTTGTGGGGGTACAAGCCCCTAAGGAGGAGCGCACTACCCGGGTATGGGCCTTGCATGAGGCTACTGCTCTTACGGTTTGGGCCGGTTTGACAGGGGCTATGAAGAGATATGTAAAGTTTTATTACAAAAAATTGTCTGCTGCGTAAAAATTTAGCCTCCAAACAGATAAAAGGTTAGAGATTTCAATTTGCGGATAAGTCATTAGGCCTTGGCTTTGGATCATGGTGGAAGATCGCATCCACGCGATAGGGCCCCTCTCCCAGAAACCGTGTTTCTGCAATAACTTTGGCATCCCAACCGAGATGTTTATCAAGAAACCCGGTTTCTTTAGCCACCGCGATCGCGCTTACCAAAAATCTCAACAAACAGAAACCTTTGCGAGCACCAGCCGACTCAATGAGATTATCCTGAATTGGAATAGCTAAGAGCGCTTATTCCTTTCTTTTGCCAACATACCTGGTAAGCGATCACGCTCTCGCCAACCCTCTATTTCTACGCTTGTGATATCGCTCTTTCAACCCCCTCTCAAATGTCAATGCCAAAATTTTTGGAGTAATCAATCAAATGAAAACAATCAAGAACTTATTAATCGCTGTAATTGGCACAGCAATCTTTATTCTCCCATCGGTCAATACCCAAGCTGCTACAATTACTTTTTCCGACTCGACATTTAATAATGAAGATTGGAAACTGACTCCTTTTATTCACGGGAGTGCTGTAGAAAATGCTTATCAGATAGCTTCAATCAACAATCAATTCAGACTAATTGTAAACACTATTTATCCTAACCCAAATGTTTCATTTTCATATATTTTCGGCTTTAATAAACGCATTGGAGCCGTCTACAATCCTCAACTGCAAGGAGCGATTTCCTCTATAGATTACTCAGAAAATTCAATATTATTCAGTCAGTCTATCTATGGTCAGTTGACTGGATTAGCTTTAAAACAAAATCAGAAAATTTACGTAGCTACGGTTGGTGCTACTCAAGAGTATAACTGGACTACTAAATCGGCTAACAATTTACAACAAAGTGATTTTTACAATTTTTCTTTCATAAGTAATGCAACTGAGAATCCAGACTTTTCATCAACAGGATCACCAATTGAGCTTGGTTTTTTCCGTGCAAATTCAACTTGTCTAGGATGCGCCGGATATGGATATACAATGGTTGGTGGTATAGATAACTGGTCTGTAAAAATCAATCAAGATGAATCTCAACCCGTTCCCGAACCTACTGATGAATCTCAACCCGTTCCCGAACCTACTACTGTATTAAGTGGATTGGCGTTTAGTGCTTTTATTGCCAAAATGCGGATGAAACGCAAACGGCAACAAAACCCCCTAGAATCCACTGGCAGTTGAAAAAAAACAGCGCGATCGCTCTTCACAAACCCATCTCTTTCTCCAACCTACCCAAAGAGCGATGCCTACGGCTACCGCTTCGCTACCGCGCTTCCCCAACCCCACCCCAAATCTCATCAAAAACTCAGAGGTAATTATGTCTTCTCAAATCATCCTGCAACAAATCAAAAATTCCCACTCCCTTTTACCCGCGAGTCGCGATCCGCCTTGGCAAGAATTTCAACAAACAGAAACCTTTGCGATCGCCCTCTCCCAGAAACCGGGTTTCTATGATCGCTTTTGCATCAAACCGAGATATTTAGGAAGAAACCCGGTTTCTTTAACCCACGCGAGATTTTTTTCACCAATTTCTAGTAAAATAAATAAATAAATAAATGCAGACACTAAACCACAACCTGTGACCGATTTTACTAATATAACTCCGGGTGGAGGTCTAACAGCCCATGAATCAGCCGGAGGACATACATTAGCACGGCACGTTGATTTAACAGAAACCGAACTCGCGAATCGACTCGCGACTCAAACAACTCTCCCCAGAGCATCATCCTTCCTGAATCGAGAAATTGCCGAACAAGCCATATCAGACGCGATCGATGCTAACCAAACTCAAATTACCAACTGGCTTAGTGGTAATTCCGCCCGGTTACAAATCAACCATACTGCTACTAATCCCATCGGCGTTACTCTAACTCGTGGTGCCCCTAGTACCGTACCCGCTCAAAACCTACAAATCGTTTTGAGACGAGATTCTACAGTACGATTAGGATACTATATTCTAACAGCATACCCAGAACCATGACCGAACAACAATTTCCCGCCCTCGCTCAATTTTGCAGTGCTTATTTCCATCAAGATTGGGATTTAGAAGCACCGGATGCTCTGGGAATTATCCGCAATTATCTCAAAGACGAATCAATTTCCCAAGTGCAACAAACTATCAAAGAAATCGAGCAGTTGCTTTCCCTCAATCTCGAAACAGAAAAATTAAAAAATTTCCTAGAGTCCGACTTAAAATGCTACTACAATCCTAGAGTTTATAATATATCTCACTCAGATTGGCTACTGTGGGTGCAGATATCTTTGAAACAAGGAGTTTTTACCAGAATTCCTCTATTAGCATAAGGCCACGATAGGGCCTCTCCCAGAGCCCAGAAACCGGGTTTCTACAACAATTTTTGCATGACAACCGAGATTTTGCTAAGAAACCCGGTTTCTTTATCCTACGATCGCGCCTCACCCTCTAACCTGCCAAAAACAGGGTTTCTCCGTAATTTTCATTAAGGAGAAGTACCCCTAAGAGAAAAACCCCGTTTCCTTGGTTTATTATCCGCGATTTCTACTTGAAATTTAACCTTATCTGTCATCTTTCCGGCTTTTACCTCTAATGTCCATTCTCCGGGGTTCATTTGCCAAAATAACGTATTTAAGCTGGTTTTACCTAATTTTTCTCCATTGATAAACCATTCGATGTGCCTATTATTAACTCCAGATACTTTTAACTCGATCTGGTTTTTATCTGGATTATTTATGACAAAATAATCATCATTTTGAGGAAAGACAATCTGTAATTCTTTGGGAGTAAAGTTAACTTGATTTTGTCTTGACAACCATTCTTTATATTCCGATGGAAGTGACAAAGAGGCTGTGGATTTTTCATAATTACTTAGATCATCAGGATCTAAATATTCCTGTACCACAGAGGGACAGTCTGGTGTCGGACGTAACCCCGAAATGGCACAAATTGGTCGTTTTACTAATCCTTTCGGTTCCCGAAATTTATCCGGTTCTTTTCCTTCATGTAAATGTAACATAATTCTATTCCAAAGGGGAGCCGCACCCATTACTCCTGATACTTTATTCATGCGCTCACCATTAAAATTACCTACCCAAGTTGCGACAGTATAATCACGACTAAAACCGATAGTCCAAGTATCTCGAAAATCGGAAGATGTCCCCGTTTTTACCGCGGTAGGAAAGGGTAATACTAATACGGAATTAACCCCAAATTCTTGCGCTCTGGCATGGGCATCACTTAATATATCTGTAATTAATGCCCATGTTGTCGGTGCATCTATTTGATTGTGAGAAATTAATGATGAACTTCTCTTAACACAAAGATTTTCGGCTTTCTTCTGGTTAATATCTGTTAATGTAGTCTCGCAATTCTCATTTAAAATAGTGACAAGGGGGGAGACTTTTCCTTGGTTGGCTAAAATACGATAAGCATTGGCTAATTCCCATAAACTTACCTCGCCACTCCCTAATGTTAATCCTAAACCATAATATTCTGCTGACTGGGTTAAATGGCTAAATCCTAAGTTTCTTAATCGGGTTAAAAAGTGATCTACTCCCACTTTTTCTAAAACTTTAACCGCGGGAATATTCAGAGAATTAGCTAAGGCAATTCTGACTCGCACTGGTCCCAAAAAGTTTTCTTCATTATAATTGGTGGGATTGTAAAGTTTTGCACCCGGAATGGCATAATAGGTCGGCACATCTGCTAAAATACTATTAGGTTTAATTACCTTTTTTTCTAGGGCAAGTTCATATAAAAAAGGTTTCAGGGTAGAACCGGGTTGACGTAAGGCTTGTATGCCATCATTCCGTCCCATGTTTGTTTCGTTAAAGTAATCCGGTGAGCCGATATATGCTAATATTTCTCCGGTGTGATTATTAATGACTAACGCGGCTCCGTGATGCACATTATGGGATGTTAAGTTATTAATGGTTTGTTGGACTTGGGTTTCGACAAATTTCTGTAAAGCGCGATCGATCGTAGTCTTAATTTGAGTGGGATGATTTGGGGGTAATTGACTGGCTAACCAAAATAAAAAATGAGGCGCGGCAATAATTCCTTGTTTTCTGGGTAAGAGTAAAATTTCTTCTTTTAAGGCTTTTTCGGCTTGTTCACTTGTGATATATTTTTCTCTTACCATCCGATTTAAGACATATTTTTGTCGTTTTTTTAAGGCCGTAAAATTGTGATAGGGATTGAGATTATTGGGATCGTTGGGAATTGATGCCAGAATACTCCCTTGTGCTAAGGTAAGATCCTTTGCCGGAATGCCGAAATAAGTCCGTGACGCGGCTTCTACTCCATAGATATTACCCCCCATTGGTAAACGGTTAATATAAGCTATTAGGATCTCATTTTTATTCATTCCTGCTACGAGTCGCCAGGATAACCAAATTTCTCGTATTTTGATTATGGCTATATTTCCCTCTGGATTTTCTAACATTCTGGCCAGTTGCATGGTAATTGTTGATGCTCCACTGACAAGGTGTTTTGCTTCTATGGCTTCTGATAAAGCACGCGCGATCGCGATCGGATCAAGAGCGCCATGTTGATAAAAACGGGAGTCTTCCGCGGCCAGAATCGCGTGGAGAAAATGAGGGGAGATTTGCTCTAAAGGGACAACCGCGGTATGTTGGGAATCCCGTGTCAGAATAGTCCCCAAAGGCAAGCCATCGCGATCGTGAAATTCGATGGAGTCTTGATCTTGGGCAATATCGCGCGCGTGAATAGGAGCCAAATAAGGAAGCGATCGCGTGATGAGACAAAAGAGCAGAAAAAAGAAGAAAAAACGGAATTTCGACGTAAGACAGTAACGCGAAAAACCTTGAAAAATTAAAATAAACTCTCGTTTTGAGCATTTCATAAGTAATACAGGGAAAGATTCGTAGGTTGGGTTGAGGCCCGCGTCGCGTGCGCGTCGGGCAAAACCCAACATCTTCGTTGGGTTTTGCTATCGCTCAACCCAACCTACAAAAAATGGCTACAACAAGAAGAAACCCAATTTCCTACAAAAATTGGGTTTCTTGTGAGAATGTAGAAAAATCACCTAGCCGTCTAAACTACCAACACTTAAAGGCACCATATCGCCATGAATCGTTAATCCCAGTAACATAGGTTCATTGACTCGAATCATCTCACCCGTTAAAACACAGCGTTGCTCATGGTGTGCAGAGGCCGCAATCGTAGCACGAATATCCCCACGACTAAATTTTGGTCGATACTCACCCGTCTTTTGCTGCACATAATTCCAGAGCAAATCCCGAATCAAAGCTTGATAACCTTGATTTCCCGCCAATTCCTTCAATCTCTCCTTTAATTCCCGCTCAAGACGGATGCTCGTTACTTCCATCTCCGTTGTAGAAGTTCTCGGTAAGGTTTGCATAAATTTTCTCCTTCCATGGGGTTTACATTTGTGTAATATTAGTGTAGTATGATTTGAGAAGCAGTGCAAGAAAGTCCCCAACTACAGACGAAGGGGAAGACTTGCGGATCTCCGAGGCCCTTGTGTTATCTTGCATTCAGAGCCGTTGTCCACCTTAGTAAAAAATTTTGCTGTGAAACATTTATTAACCTCCACAATGAATCGCACCCCAAGTAACCATTTTGACGGTTACAGAGATGCCTCATTGCTTCTGGGCAAAACCGGATGGGAGGGAGAATCTTTATTAAAAGAGGGTTCTAGTGATGGGGAAGATATCGCGGAATTTGTGAGTAATTGCACCCAAAATTATCCGTTAATCACAGCAGAATATTTCCAGATAAGACGCGGGGGGAAATACTAATACCCCTCTCAGTGAAAAAGATGCCTTTTATCCTTTTTCCAACCCCCGCTTCCCACCCATCGAAGCGGGGGTTTTGATTTTTCCGAGTTGGAAAGGAGTCATTTGTGTATTGTCGCGATATTTTAAGTCATTCCGTAGTTGTATTCTCCAAAAACTACTTACCCATGAGTCGTATTAATATCAAACGAGCTATCGCGCTCATTGTCACAGGCAAAGCGGAACCTTTAGATTTTGGAAATGGGAACGGATGGGTGGTACGATCGCCCAGTTGTGCGATTTATGTTCCCGAACATATTCGCTTAATCTTTGGACAAAATGAACGGGTTTGGAATATTCCCCCGGTTAATCGTCGGGAAGTTTTCCGACGAGATGGCCATGTTTGTCAATATTGCGGAAATGGGAAACATTTGACGTTAGATCATGTTATTCCGCGTTCAAAAGGAGGTTCCCATAGCTGGAATAATATTGTTACCGCGTGCGAAAAATGTAATTCCCGCAAGCGCGATCGAACCCCCACGGAAGCCGGAATGATCTTACGCGCCAAACCCAAAGCTCCTTTACATCCTACTATCGCCTTCGCGGAATCTTTTTGGGGTAATGGGTAATAGGTAATGGGTAATAGGTAATGGGTAATAGGTAATGGATAATGTGGGAAATTCCTTCTTCCTTCTTCCTTCTTCCTTCTTCCTTCTTCCTTCTTCCTTCTTCCTTCTTCCCTCTTCCTTCTTCCTTCTTCCTTCTTGCGCTTTGATGAATAAATAAACAGGAAGTCATAAAATGTTAAAACTGACTTACACAGAAACAGGATTTACATTAGAAAGATTAGCTCAATCTCCTGAACAATTAGTCGCGCTCCGTGTGATGTTGGCCATGCGCGTTGGTGAAAGCATTTGTATTGAACCTAGTACAGCCGCGTTTTTACTTCCTGCTGATTTGATTGGTATTTCTTTCTTAGAAGAGGCTGCTATTCGGGAAAGAGACGCGATTTCCCTTTGTATCGCGGATGCTGATTTTGTCGAAGTCACTCTGGAAGGGACTTGGATTTCTACGGATGTGGAAGCCGAAAATGGGATTTTTGTGACTCGGTTGAGCGATCGCACAGAGTTATTACTGTGCAAATTAGGTCAACAAATAGTTAATAGTGCCACTGCGACGCGAGAAATTGATTAAGAATTCAGGCCTTTTTCCGGTAAAATGGAAATAGGCCTGACTCCTTGTGTAGAACATTATGTCTATCGTAAATTAAAACCTTTTGTCTTATTCTAATTTTGCCGTTTTTTGAATATCAATTAATACCTTATCCCCTCGTGTTAAACGATATTGGGCTTTCCAAATACCCGGTATTAAGGGTTTTGCCTCGGTATTCTTTTTCCCAACAAAACTTAACCAATAACGCCCAGAACGTTTCAGTGTCACCTCATCTTTCACAATCGTTTCACCTGTGGGAGCAATTAACTGAAAAGACTCGCGATCGCCCTCCAAAACTCCAAAATCATGGACCCAAAAAAGTAACGCGGGACTATTCACCGGAAATACTGTTTCTGTAAATTTCCCCGCCAAAACATCGCCTAATTTGGGCGCGATCGTGGAAAAACCCGCCTGAATTAACCCCGTTGGTGTATAAGCTAAAGGTTGATCCCATAGGGGTTTACGAGTAACATTACAGCCCTTTGGTGCATCGGGACCAACAAAAGGATCGATCGGTTTCCCTTGATAACGTAATGTTAAATGAACATGGGGAAATGATGCTAAACCCGACTCTCCTACCATTCCTAAAACAGAACCTTTTTCCACTTGATTTCCTGGTTTTACCTTCACACTTCCTTGACGTAAATGACAGTATTGTGCTTCCCAACCATTACCATGATCGATCACCATGCCGTTACCACATTCGCTCCCTTCCACCTCTTTTTTTGTTGTGTCATCCTCAACTCGTCGATCGCGTACTCCATCCCTTACTCTTAATACTTTACCGGGCGCGATCGCGACAACCGCGACACCTTTTGCCATGACTTTTTCATTAGCAATGGCAAAGTCAGTACCATCATGTTTATCATAAGTTTGACGGCCGCAACCAAAATCAACCTCCGCAGGAGATGGATCGCGATCGACATAGTGCATAATGTAACAATCCTGACCTAATTTACAATCAATCGGTAAACCAAAACCAGAATTCTTAACTTTTTGGCCCGTTAATTCCTGGGCAACCTTTTCCGAAATATTATTAGCTTCCTTGAAAGAAGACTGCGCCTGAGACTGAAAATTGAGACAACTAGAAAGAGTGGTTAAAACCAGGGCAACGGTGAAAAATAGCCAAGATTTATGAGATAATTTTACCATAAAAAGTCAAGAATTAATATTTGTGAGGATGTTCCAAATTATAGACAACACGGAGAATTAGATACGCGAGAAGAGCACCCATTAAAGAAATTTGCCAAAGGCCACAACCCGCGGCAATTCCCAAGGCAGAAGATACCCAGATCGCGGCAGCAGAAGTGAGTCCATAAACTTCAATACCGGGTAAGTCTTGGGAATTTTGGCGCAAAATTTCCCCCGTTCCCAAGAAACCTACCCCCGCGGCAATTCCTTGAATAACACGACTGACAGAATCATAATTAGGCGTGTTATTTAATGCTAGTGGAATAATGACAAAAAGGGCAGATCCCAGACTTACCATTGCATGAGTTCTTAAACCCGCGGGTTTACGTCTCAATTGACGCTCAAAACCAATGATTGAGCCTACGAATAAAGACAAACAAAGCCGAAAAAGAATATGAAGCCAATCATCAGCAGAAAGGATATAAGTCTTTGAGAAATCTGTAATCAAGAGGTAAGTTGGCGACAAAATTAAACCCAAAAAAGTCAATGTTTAAAATCTTGGATCGAGGACAATATCTGATTGTACCGTAAGGGAGAGGTCTTGTTGCGGGTAAATTACTAAAACATCAACTTTTTGTTTCCCTAATAAGACTCCACCCAGGGCACCGACGGCCGCGCCTCCTAAGACAGTTAATAAGTTAATGTTTTTACTACCTGTAATAACGGATATCGCGGTAGCCGCGGCTCCACCGATCGCGGCTCCGGTGAGAATACTTCCGGTATTTGCGCCTTTTGTGATAGTTTCTGTGCGGGTAATAACACCGGAAACGGCATTAATAGAAAGTTTTTTGCCCTTGGGAAAAATGATTTCTTTCGCGATAAATTGAGAGCCTTTGGTATTGGGGACTGGTTGTATTTGCCCATTAATTTTACTGTCTTTGGGAATGACGATAAATCCGTCTTGAGTTTTCATGTCTTGGGCGACAATAAGTGTTACGGGTGTTGTTTCATTGGGGGTGACAATAATTTTTTCTTTTTCGTAGTTAATGGGAATAATAGTTCCCCTGACAATTTTGGGTTGGGAAAATTGATATAAGGGTTGGGCTATTATGGGGGGAGGAAGGATGATCGGCGCGGTGGTTGTGATACTTAATCCTAAAAGAAACATCGCGATGCGCGATCGGTTTTGAGATATTTTTAACATGACTGTTTTTCTCCAGAATTCTATTTAGTTTAAGACGTTCTTTTTTTCCATTAGTTGCATGGTATAGCATTTTTAAATAAGATGTAAATGTGGAAGGGGCATCTTGCCCGTCACAGGCAAGATGCCTGTGCCACAAGTTTCACCTCTGAAAGGTTAACACTATAAGAATGGATAATAGGTAATGGATAATAGGTAATCGCTAATGGGTAATCGCTAATGGGTAATGGGAATGGGAAGTTTCCTTCTTCCTTCTTCCTTCTTCCTTCTTCCTTCTTCCTTCTCAAAAATTACCTAAAGCTAAAAGTGCAGCACCATAGGCGGGTTCATTACGAGGTAAAATGACATGGGCAGAAGGGACGATCGCGCTAATTGCCTTTTGATAGGATTGTCGGAAATTAACTATTTGCCAAACACCACCAATAAGGACTATTTCAAAGCTTTCATCGGGTAAAAAAAGGTCATTTATGGCTACCCGTGTCGCCCAAACTAATTGATAAAGGGCTTCTTCAATAATCCTTTGGGCAACGCGATCGCCTCCTTGTGCAGTTTCCGCGACAATAGGAGCTAAAGCCGCGATATCTTTAACACTCCATCCCTGGCGATAGACGACGGAAATTAACCCCTCAATTTCTGATAATTTTAAATGAGTTTTAAACGCGTCGGTGAGTTTAGTCTCCTCCAAACGTCCATCATAGGATTTTAACACAGCTTGTAAACCTCCTATAGCAATATTATAACCGCTACCTTCATCCCCTAAAAGATATCCCCAACCGCCGACTCGTTTGGTTTTTCCCTGTTTATTTTGACCAAAAATTTGAGAGCCCGTGCCCGCGATCGCGACAATACCTATTTCCGAGCCAATACCGCCGACAAGCGCGATCGCGCTATCACTATAAATTTTAATATTTTCCGGTGGGAAATCCCATTTTACAGACACAGACTCGGAAGCGCGATCGTAAAATTTCTGAACCCAATTTTGCATAATCTTCACATCTTTTGAACGCCCCACCCCCGCCAGCCCTAAACAAAAACCTTTAATGCTAATGTGAGAGGGTAGAGAAGGAAGAGACAGACATTGCGCGATCGCGAGTTCAATCGAGTTACCCGCGGCATCTAAACCAATACTCTGATAATTAGAAGGCCCCGCTTGACTACGAGATAAAACTTGACGAGCATCATTCATAAGAATACAAGTCGTCGTCGTACCACCGCCATCAATACCTAAAACATAACCCATAGTATTTGAAATTTTCTCTTTGAGATTTGCGAAAAAATAGGATAACACAATATCCCCGATTATGGAGAAAACTTGGTTTGCAGAAACCGGGTTTCTTCACCAAAAATTCTCATTTCCTACCGTCAACTGACAATACCTTCGCCATTTCTTTGTAGGTTGGGTTGAGGCCTGCGTCGCGTGCGCGTAGGGCAAAACCCAACACATTTTTTGGGTTTTGCTGCGCTCAACCCAACCTACATCTGAGAAACCCGGTTTCTTTGGTTGTCAATCTCGACCATAATTGTTACAATTAACTTACTCCTGAGCGAAACCGTTGATACCTATGTATAGAATATCTCAAAATCAACTAAAAATTTTAACCCAATGTCCCAGAAAATACCAATATATTTACTTAGACAATTTTGCTTCTCCCTTTACTTTAGCAGAACAAGAAAAATTAGCCTGGGGCAAAAAGTTTCACCTCTTAATGCAACAACGAGAATTAGGATTACCGATGGATTCTATCCTCGCCGAAAACCCGGAAATGCAACGATGTTATCAGGCTTTAATCCAAACAGCAACGGACTTATTTACCCCTTCACAGCCCAAGGAGGATATTTTGAGAGAGGCTGAACATTCTCGCGTTCTCTCTTTTGACAATTCCTTATTTACGGTTATCTATGATCTTTTAATTGCGGATCAAAACAATGCTAAAATTATAGATTGGAAAAGCTATCCCATTCCCCAAAACACCCAAAAATTAACAAGGCATTGGCAAACTCGTCTTTATTTATTCGTATTAGTGGAAACTAGCGATTATTTACCCGAAGAAGTTTCCATGACTTATTGGTTTGTTAAACCTCTTGGTAATCAAGCTCCCCAAAGTCTCACAATTCCCTATAGTCAAAAACAACATGAAGAAACGAAAGCGGATTTAAAGCAAATCTTACATAACTTAACTCAATGGTTAGAAGACTATCATACTCAGAAAAAACCTTTGACTCAAGTTGATATTAATAAGGGGATTTGTCAATCTTGTCAATTCGTGACTCTCTGTCAACGCACTCAACCCAGTCAAAGGGAAAATTTACCAAATATCGCCTCTCCCGATGACGTATTAAAAAATCTTGCTATAATCGAAGAAATATCAATTTAGCTATCATCTAAAATGAATCAACAACCATCTCCCCAATGGCAAATTTTACCCCAGAATGATCCCCCCCAATGGTTAAAAGACTTGGTAAAAAGTTGTGGACCAGCTTTCGCGGGTAATTATGCAGCATCAATTCTTTTTGAACGTGGTATAAATGAACCGGATAATATTAAAGGATTTTTAAACCCTCAATTTTATCAACCCGCGAGTCCCTTTGATTTTGGTGCAGAAATTAATCGGGCAATTGCACGAATTTTACAAGCCAGAGACACGGAAGAAAAAGTCGTAATCTGGGGAGATTTTGATGCAGACGGGATCACTGCAACGGCTGTTTTATGGGAAGGATTATCGCAATTTTTCAACCCGGAAAAATTAAGCTATTATATCCCGAATCGTCTCACGGAATCTCATGGTTTAAATATTACCGCGATCGATAAATTAGTCCAGACTGGTGTGACTTTGATTATTACCTGTGATACGGGGAGTACAAACTTAAAAGAAATTGATTACGCGAATCATTTAGGTATTGATATTATTATCACCGATCATCATAGCTTACCCGAGCAACGTCCTCCTGTGATTGCTATTGTCAATCCTCGCAATTTACCTCAAAATCATCGTTTATTTAATTTGTCCGGTGTTGCCGTGGCATATAAGTTGATTGAGGCTCTTTATTTGACCTTACCCCAGGTTCCTCAACGTCCTTTAGAAGACTTATTAGATTTGGTCGCGATCGGGTTAATTGCTGATTTAGTGAAATTAACAGGAGATTCTCGTTATTTAGCCCAAATTGGTATCGCAAAATTACAAAAACAATTGAACAAACCAACCCGTCCGGGTGTCGCTAAATTGTTAGAATTATGTAAAAAAACAGGCGATCGCCCTACGGATATATCCTTTGGTTTAGGGCCAAGAATTAACGCGGTTAGTCGGATGCAAGGAGACGCGAGTTTTTGTGTAGAATTACTCACCAGTCGCGATCAAAACAAGTGTAATGAACTAGCCCATTTAACAGAATTAGCTAATGCGAGACGAAAAGCATTACAAAAAAATGTGACAGAAGATGTCAAGAAAAAATTAGCAAAATTAGATTTATCGACTACCTATTTTATCGTTTTAACAGATCCACAATGGTCCTTAGGAGTATTAGGATTAGTCGCGGGACAAGTGGCTCAGGAATACGGAAGACCAACTCTTTTACTGACAACAGAAAATTATGAAGAATCCATGCTCGCGAGGGGTTCTGCTCGTTCAGTTAATAATATTGACCTCTATGAATTAGTGAAAAGTCAAGAACATTTATTAGAGAGATTTGGGGGACATCCTTACGCGGCTGGGTTGAGTATTCCTATCGATAATATTGATATATTGACGGAATCTCTCAATCATAAGTTACGACAAAAGATAGACGATATCGGGTTATTAAAACCCACTCCCCTTAAAGCTGATTTAACGGTGACAGTGGCAGAATTAGGTCAAACATTATTTCAAGAATTAAAATTATTAGAACCCTGTGGTATGGGAAATCCTACTCCGAAACTACTCATTAAAAATTGTTATTTTTGCAATGTTAATAATAAAAATATAGAAGATATAGGGAGAGGCAAAATTTCCTATATTAAAACGACTTTTCAGATAGTAGATGACTCGAATCAATCAGGATTTCCGGGGTGTTGGTGGGGACATTATCGAGACGAAATTCCTTTGGGACGTTGTGATGCTATTGTCGAATTAGATTTTAACACGGACAAATATGAAGTGCGATTAATTGCCGTGCGTCCGAATAGTGAAGAGTATTCTCTGCCGACAATTACTCCCAAGGAGACTATTTTAGATTTACGCGATACGATGAAGGAAGAAGAGAGAGATATGGTGGTTTCTTCCTCTTATCTTATTATTAGTGAATGTCCGACAAGTTGGGAGGATTTACAATATGAATTTTACCGGGGTAGTCAGAGGGGAAAAAAACTCGCGATCGCGTATTCTCAGCCCTCAGAAATAGCCCCGGAAGAAACCGGGCAAAAACTGATGGGAATTGCCAAATATCTCAGTCGGACAAAAAAAACGGTTACTCATCAAAAATTAAAACAAAAGTTAGGACTTAGTGACATAACTCTTGAGATAGGTTTAGAATGTCTAAAACTGATAGGATTTGATGTCACAGTGCAAGATCAGGAGTTATCGATCACTCATTGTGAAAAGAGAGTTTCCCCATCAGAGCAAATTTCCCACACCCTTGAGAAATTCTGTGACGCGATGAGGGAAGAAAATTTTAGACATCGCTATTTTTGCCAAGTCCCCTTAAGTACCATTGAAGCAATTACCCAAGAAACTCTCAAGAAAGAAGTTGACCGTGAGATTCCTTTTTAAGTTAAACTTTGAGATAAGAGTTCCATCATAGCCTCTCAAAAAACCCCCGATCAGAAAATCAAAACTCTAAAATCTAAATCCTTATGCTCACCTGTCCCCAATGTCAATTAGAAAACCCAGACAATAACCGATTTTGTATTCACTGTGGTACTTCTCTGTGCCATAAATTTTGCCATGAATGCGGTACAAAGGTAGTATGGCACGATCTAAACTGTCCGATTTGTGGCGTGATGGTGGGTAAAACCTGGCGGGCAATTCTTTTCGGCGGTATTGCACTCTCAAATATGGAGCCCGAGCATACTGAGATGATCGCGGATGCCTATCCAGATATGATGGTGGGGGGAAGTGCGACAGACACTTCCCTCGCGACGACTATAGATATAATGACAAAGGAAATTTCTCAAGAGCGAAAATCTCTCTTTACCCCCTCAGAGACACAAGAGACAAACGATCCTGATTTTCCCGCGGCGGCAACTTCTTCACGCGTAAGCGAGCGGAGAGAAAATTCCGAAAAGATACCCTCTATAAACGGTGATATTTTAAGTGTAAAAGAACCGGAAAAACCGGAGGATAATCAAGAAATTCTTATTGCCAAAACTCACGAAAAAGACTTCAGTAACGAGGAGACGAGCTTATCTCTACTTCCGCCAATTCCGGCAAACACTTATTTAGACTCTCAACAACGTTATCTTATTATAGAAACAGTACCAGAAAGACAGATTGATACTCCCTTTGTTGTGACGGTATTAGATTGTAATCCGTTACAAATTCCGTTGCTGAAACCTCTTTTAGAAACGGAGAGTAAAGTTCCTGAAGTTGTCAAACCTTATGTCACCCTAAAATCAAAATTTCCCCATTCTCTTCCCAGCCTTCACGATGCTTGGGAAGACGTAGGACAAAAGGTAATACTAATGGAAGATTGTTCGCACTGGCCGGCATTTTCCCAACAATGGAATGACAATCAAGTGTCTTTGGAACAATTGGTATTGTTTTTGCAAGATATGATAGAATTTTGGATGATTTTAGACTCTTTAGGCTGTCGTCAAAGTTTATTAAAATCGGATAATTTGCGCCTTAGTCCTCACAGTCAACCGGACAAACTTTTAATTTGTTTTCAATGTCTTTATCCTGATGCTCCTGATGCTCCCCCCAGTTTATCAGATTTAGGGAATTTCTGGCGTAATTTATTTATTGATTCCCAAAGGACTTTATTTGGTGGGTTAGCGGAATTGTTAACTTTATTACCTAAAGGTGATATGAATGACATTGAAGAAGTGCGATCGCGTTTGCAAGAAATACAAAGAGAATTAACAGGATCGGATGAAGGGGAAGAGGAACAAAAAAGAATGAATACTTCTACTGTCGCGATGGCTCATTCTCCCGAAGGAGAAAACAATTTTGATGAGGAAAATATTTGTGACTCAGAGGAATCCGAGTCTCTTCCCACTAATCTTTATCAATTAGATGACGCGGGTGGTACAGATGTCGGTCGTCAGCGAGCTCATAATGAAGATTGTTTTAGTATTTTAGCACAATGTCGCAAGTTAGAATCAAATCAGAGTCGGACTTTTAAGGCAAAAGGGCTCTATATTCTTTGTGATGGTATGGGTGGCCATGATCACGGTGAAGTCGCGAGTCAATTAGCCGTCGATACTTTACAAAGGTATTTTCAAGAACATTGGCATGATGAATTACCCTCGGAAACGACTATTTTTAATGGTATTATCGCGGCTAATAATGCCATTTATGCGATTAATCAAGAAAAGGCTAGTTTTGGTAGTGGCCGTATGGGTACAACCCTCGTGTTGACTTTAATTCACGATACCAAAGTCGCGATCGCGCATCTGGGAGATAGTCGTGTTTATCGGTTAGAAAGGGAGGGATTATTGGAACAATTAACGGTAGATCACGAAGTGGGACAACGGGAAATCAAACGCGGGATCGAACCAGAAATTGCTTATTCTCGCCCGGACGCGTATCAATTAACTCAAGCGTTAGGGCCGCGTGATGAGACCTTTTTGGAACCTGATATCCAATTTTTTGACCTGATTGATGATACTCTTTTTGTCTTAGCATCCGATGGTTTGACGGATAATCAATTATTAGAAATTCATTGGCAAACGAATCTTTTACCTCTCTTGGAGCCGAGTACAAGTTTAGAGGATGGAGTACAGGATTTAATTGATTTGGGTAATGAGTACAATGGCCATGATAATATTACCGCGATCGTTGTTCGTGCTTTAATTTAGGAAGAAGGAAGAGGGAAGAAGGAAGAAGGAAGAAGGAAGAGGGAAGAGGGAAGAAGGAAGAGGGAAGAAGGAAGAAGGAAGAAGGAAGAAGGAAGAGGGAAGAGGGAAGAGGGAAGAGGGAAACGGCCTAATTCCCAATCCCCAATCCCCAATCCCCAATCCCCAATCCCCAATCTCCAATCCCCAATCCCCAATCCCCAATCCCTATTACCCATTACCCATTACCTATTCTAAAATCCTATGATACGGTTGATACATTTAGATCCGCAAGGTAAAACACCTTTACAAGAGTGGCATTTTGAACAGGAGTTCGTGATACGAATTGGCCGATCACCCGATAATGATATTATACTAATTGATCCCCTGGTTTCTCGTTATCATTTAGAGTTAAGAAAAGGAGAAAATTCTGAGATTAATAATAGTTTGTCTTTAGTGAATCATGGCACTAATGGTACTTTTGTTAATGGTGTATTAATGTCCCATGGGATTGTCTTAAATGGGGCATTAATTGAATTAGCAAGAGGGGGGCCACTCTTGAAATTAGAATTATCTTCTCCCCAACCTCTATCGATCTCAAGTTGTACTCACGCGGGAAACCCGCAAAATAATTTATTTTGTATTCATTGCGGACAACCGATTAAAGTTCAACGTACCATCCGTCAATATCAAATTTTACGCGTTCTTGGGCAAGGGGGAATGGGGACGACAAATTTGGCATGGGATCGGGAAAAGGCACTAAATCAACTCCCTAACACTCCTGCGATCGCGTCTTTAGTGGTGTTAAAAGAAATGAATGCTGATTTAGTGCAGATTGCCAAAGCGCAAGAATTATTTGAAAGAGAAGCGCGGACGCTTAAAAGTTTAAAACATCCGGGTATTCCTAAATTTTTTGATTGTTTTGTCGAAGAGGGGAAAAAATATCTGGTAATGGAGATGATTCATGGGCAAGATTTGGAAAAACGGGTGTTTGAACGAGGCCCTGTTACCATTGAACAGGCGATCGCGTGGATGGTACAAACTTGTGAAATTTTAGATTATATTCACTCCCAAGATCCGCCCATTATTCATCGAGATATTAAACCCGCGAATTTGTTAGCCCGACATCGGGATAATCGTATTATTCTCTTAGATTTTGGCGCGGTGAAGGAAATTGGTACTCCTCCGGGGACTCGTATTGGGGTAGAAGGTTATACGGCACCGGAACAAGATAGGGGACAACCTGTGATTCAATCGGATTTATACGCGATCGCGCCGACTTTGATTTTTCTGTTAACAGGCGAAAGTCCGAACAAATTTTTAGGCAAAGGGGAACACGCTTTAGGGTTTAATGTGGATAATGTACCCACCATTACCCCTAAATTACGCAATTTAATTGCCAAAGTCACTAACCTCAATCCACGCGATCGTCCTCAAACCGCGATGGAATTGGCCACCGCCTTAACTGATTGTCTTTAGGAATTAGGGACTGGGGATTGGTGAATGGGGATTGGTGAATGGGGATTGGGGACTAGGGATTGGCGATTGGGGACTGGGGATTGGCGATTGGGGAATAGATAGAAAATAGAGAAGTTCCCTTCTTCCTTCTTCCTTCTTCCTTCTTCCTTCTTTTTTCTTCCCTCTTCCTTCATTTACTCATCATCCCAGATATCGACCGCGAGTAACTCACTAATGGGATCTTGCATGGAAAACTCAAAATCAATGAGTTGCTTTTTCCAGTAGGACCATTCATCGCCATAGAGAAGGGCAATTTTCCAGATACTATCTGTTGGTTTGACAATATTCGATTGAACAAGAGAATCCACCTGACGTTGAAACTTTTCCATCGGGTGTGCAACTACCTGCTGGTTCATAATACCTCTTAAGTTTACTCTTAAATTGTGTAAATCTTCCTTAATCAAGAATCAAGGCTTCCCCGTTCATTGACTTAATCTGTAGATTTGTTTTTGGAAAGTGACTCTCTTTCCTTTTACCTTAATTACCTCTGCTTTGACAAGGTGTTATAAGAAGGACTGAAGTGTTCCGTCAGAATGTAAAGTTTTTATCATACTTTCCACGGTTTTTGCTGATTTTTCTATGTTACAATGGGAGATCGTCTAGTTTTTGCGTCTTTTCTTTGCCCCTTCCAAAGATAAAAAGCCCAAAACAGAAATCTCTGCCATTGAATCAAAGGTGCGCGATCGCGTCTCCTGATACAATTCATTATAGAATACTGGACTCGGTTGTGTCGCGATCGCGCAGAAATTGACAATGATTAGATATCGGCAAAAACTACTGTAGGGCAGGCATCCTACCTACCTGGGATCGGATTTTTGCCAGATATGTACTGTCAACCCTTGTAGGGTAGCATTAGCCTGCCTGGGATCGGATTTTTGCCAGATATGTACTGTCAACCCCTGTAGGGTAGCATTAGCCTGCCTGGGATCGGATTTTTGCCAGATGGAGTCGCGATCGCGTTTCAGTAGCCCAACTTTTCAGAAATGGTATAACTTGGGTTATTTTATTTTAACCGCAGATAAACGCAGATAAACACAGATGGGGAATGGGATGATATCGGGTGTTTTTGGCGTTAATTTAAGGGCGTTATTTACGCAAATATTTCCGCAAAAAAATAAACCCGATTAAAAAGGCTCAAAATAAACCTGATAAAATACTAAAGGTTAGCACAACGTTCAGGTTTGACCATTCCTCGACGATATCGCCCAGGATGGGAGTAGTTTTAATTTCTGTGACATAGTTAGCAGTAGCAGACGTGACTATTCCCCCGCGTCCTAATCCTACCCCCGCAATTCCCACAATGGCTTGGAAGGCGCGATCGCGATCGGCTTGCTCAATCTCAACGAGAGCAAGAATCCCATTGATTAAGTTTTCTAAGATACTCAAACCAGATTTATAGTCATTCCAAATAAAAATGAGACGCGTTAAATCTCGCTTCTTCTTACTGTGACTGTTTTTTTAATTTCTCAATATAGGTTGAAATGACTATCATTCCTAGGTTGGGTTGAGCAGTGCGAAACCCAACATATCGGGACTTAGACAAAAAACTAGGGAAAAAAGGGCACAAAGCCTTTTTTAGTATTTTTACCCCGAACAAAGTTAAAGCCTTGTTTTGTATGGGGTTGAGGTGATTTTACCCCCGTGGAGGTATTTTTGTTGCCCAAGCTTGGGTTTCAACCCTATTCACCACGAAAACTTAGTCTTTGCTCCCCCGATATATGAAAGCCAACATATTCCTTGGGTTTCGCACTGCTCAACCCAACCTAGAAAAAAATCCCCAAGTCCCGATATCAGCCTAATCGCATTTAAACCACCCAAAGTGGACAGGCTTCCAACCTGTCAGGCCCAAGCGCGTGAATTTTAAATGCGTAACAGCTTATGAAAGCCAAGATATTCGTTGGGTTTCGCACTGCTCAACCCAACCTACAAAAAATCGCGACACCAGAAACCGGGTTTCTTCCATAATATCGGAGCCCCAATTAAAAAAATCTTATAGTCATTCCAAATAAAAATGAGACGCGTTAAATCTCGCTTCTTCTTACTGTGACTGTTTTTTTGATTTCTCAATATACGTTGAAATGACTATAAAAATAGCTTGATCTTTGATAATCTACCGGAGATATTGCTCTTTACAAATAGTGGTAAACTCTGACAGAAAATCTAGCTGAGTATCCCCTATCTTACTAGAACGATCAACTATAGCGTTTAAATATTCTTGGTAATTTTCTATATTAATCTCTAGGGATTGCTTGAGAATTTCTAATTGTTCTAATTGAATAGCATAATCGGTACAGACTTTGAGTTTTTCCTTTAATTCGGATAAATTTAATTGCGATTCCCTCAAGAGCAAAATCGTATCATTCAGCAATGATAACCGTTTTTGTAGTGTTTGCGCGTGTTTAGGACATTGACTGTAAGCCCATAAAATTTTATTGTGGTAACAGAGCAACCGCAAGGGAGCATCTCAAGGTCCCAAAAAAAACTGTAGTGGGTTGGCGTAGCCTGTGCGTAGCACAAACGTCTCGAATCGGCGGGATCTAATAGGGAGATCTCCGCTCCCACTACCAATTTACAATTAGGAGATGCTCCCAACCGCAACCAATAATCATAAAATCTCCGGGTTTCATTCAGGATATCATAATTGGGATAAATAATAATCAGCACCGGATTTTTATCGGCATCTGTGACACTTTTCCAGTATTGAGGACGTTGCCACTCGCGTCACCCAGCAACACCAAACGCGATCCTAATTCTACATTAGGCGTGGGGGATGTCAGCAACCTCTCGCGAAATTCTTGCAGCCAATTTTCCCAATCAGCAATTTTAATATTTGTGGCAATCAAAAACCCTTTAATTTTGCCACGACTCCAGCCATTCGCAACACCCTCTAGCAATTCCATAAATTTCTGTTCGCACTCACCAAAGGAAGGTGGTGGAGTTTTCGGAGGTGGCGGCGGTGGTGGGGACTTGATAAAAACTTGCTTAATTCGCCGCCACAGGTGGAGGAGTTGTTGCCAGATGCGCTGAAACATGGGGATGCCAGAAATGATTTGACGATAATTTTAACAAAAAATCTGGATAAGTCAAAATCTCTGTATTTTCAAACTGTTCGATACTAGCTGCGAGTAGTCCATTACCTCCTGTACTAAAAAAGCTTAAGCGCGCTCAGTTTCATATTTTAAGTTACCGAGCAATTTCTCCTGAAATTGATCAAGAATTTCCTGGCAAGTAACAGATTGAACTATTTCCCGCTTTGCCAGTGCTGTGCATTGAAAAGGTTTGCTATTAGGCGATAGTACAGCAGATATGAGGATATTGGTGTCAAATACAACTCGGCAATTTAGCATTATTCCTCCTGTAATAATTCATCAATAAACTCTTCTCGTTCATCCTCTGTCATAGCATCCCAGTTTTTCCCCCTCTCTTGGGCAGCCTGTCGCGCTTTTTCAGGGCTATCATGGGTTAATTTTGCCCAAGATTCCCAAAGCTGCATCAGCAATATTTTCAATAATTTCTGTTTTTGGGTTTCCGACAATTCTTTGACTAATTCAATCACTTGATCGTCGGTTAATGTCAACATTGGCATGGCTTTATCTCATTACTTATTCAGTCACTTTTTCTTTCACTCGCCGATACTTACCATCCAAACGTTCCTGAAGTTGGCGACGATTATCAGCTTCCAACATCGCGATTACTTCATCCAGTTTCAGAGTTGCAGCATCAAGCATTTGGCAAGCTTGACGCATCCGAGAAACATTTTGCTGTCTCGTCTGTAAATCTGGTATTTTTGGTTGTTTAGTCATGGTATATCCCAAGTCCTTTTGATTTCTTGTGTACTGGCTTCTGAGGCATCAGCCGCGGCCTCTGTTTGTTCTATCGTCGTATACAGTAACTCTAGCACATCAGCACTAGCTACAGGCTGAGATTCAGCAACCTGCTGCAATAACCTATGCAAACGATTGTAAGGGTTTCTCAACCTTTCCTTAATATTATCAAGGGACTCTAATTCAGAAGGATAACTAAGTCATCAATATACTTTACTTAAATTACCAGTTATAGCATTTTTCAATCAGATGTAAAAGTGGAACGGGCATCTTGCCCGTCACAGGCATCTTGCCTGTACCACAATGTCACAGGCAAGATGCCTGTACCACAATATATACTAAATAATTATCTCACCAAATACATGAGTTTTCAAGAAGGAGTAAAAATTGTGAATGTCCTATGATAACGCGTGCAAATACCTATCTGAAAAATATCCCGCTCAATTTGCCACCTGGATTTTAGGAAAAACACCAACATCCGTTGAAGTCCTAAAAACAGAATTAAGCATCGAACCGATACGGGCTGATTATGTCACCTTTTTACGCACCCAAGAACGAATTTTACACTTAGAATTTGAGGTAGACGTAGAAGGGGAACCACCACTCCCCCTGAGAATGTTAGACTATTGGGTAAGATTATATCGACGTTATCGCGTCCCGATTACCCAAACCCTGATTCTTCTCAAGGAAAGCGCATCTGCGAGGCGATTAACCGATACGTTTCGGGTAGAAAATACCCAACATCGTTATCGCATTATTCGACTGTGGGAGGAAACACCAGAATCGTTTTTACCAAACCCTGCCCTTTTACCCTTAGCTAGTTTATGTCAAACGTCATCCCCCGATCAATTACTCGGTAAAGTGGCTGAAGAATTAGGTAAAATTGAGGGTTCAGTAGAACGAGGTCAAATTGCAGCCTGTACGGAAATTTTAGCCGGATTGCGATTCAACAAAACCTTGATTAAACAATTGTTTCGGGAGGACATTATGCGAGAGTCCGTGATTTATCAAGATATCCTGCAACAAGGAGTAGAAACCGGACAAAAACAAGCCTTAAAAACGTCAATTTTAGACGTTTTAGAAGCCCGTTTTAGTGCCGATCCGCCAGAGGTAAATTCCCAACTTGAAGCATTAACACCTGAACAACTGCGTCGGTTACTTCGTCTTGCTTCCACTTGTGTCACTGTCAATGACTTTATTAGTCAGTTAGCCTAAGCCTACTTTTTACTTAATGAGAAAACACGGTAAAAAAGCGTGGTAAAAAAGCCCGATCGCGCTGGTTTTCCCGGAGCCATGAGAAACCGGGTTTCTAGGGAACGCGAATCAGGTTCGCGGATGCCACCAATAGAAACCCCGTTTTTATTATTATTATTTATAGCGAGAATCTAACAATTTATGAGATCTTTTCACGCGATATTTGTAAACGGGACTACGCGATTCTGTTCTTCTAGCTGGGCGATGACTTCATCGAATAGCAGATTAACTGCATCAAAACCGCGACAAACTTCGCGTAAACTTTCCACATTTCGCGCTCTAGTCTCTGCATCGGGAATTTTAGGTTGTTTCTTCATAGATTCCCATTCCTTTTTATTCCCCTACTTTCTCTGTAATTTGAGGCTTAATCCCCCGCAAACGATAAGCTGTGACAGGATTACTGAGAATGCGCTCCTCAAAAGCCTCATTAGCGCGATCGATTACCTCAATAGCTGCATCAAGCCGGCGGCAAACTTCCTGCCAATTTTCCACAGTTTTCTGAATAATCTCTGGCGATGGTAGTTGTGGTTTATCGTTCATAGTAAGTCCCAATCCCTTTTAGTCTCTTTAACAGTAGCTTCTATGGCATCAGCAGTAGCCAACGCTTCCGCGACGCAGCGATAAAATAATTCTAGCAGACTTGCATCAGCTTGGGGTTGAGATTCATGTACCCGTTGCAGGAGAGTACCCACACGAGTGTAAGAATTAGTCAACCTTTCTCTGGAATTTTGGAGTTGTGTGAGAGCCGTTATCGTGTTTTCCGTCTCCCCAAACCGCTCATAAATAGTCATATCTGCTTTTGTCACCTCATCAAGAAGCTTTCGCAGTCGCCCCTGTCGGAAAAGAGCTACCAGTAATGTTTCATCCGATAAATTGGCCATGAAATCAGACTTTTACTCCTAATACACCTATGATCATTATATCATAAACACACGATCGCGTCTTTTTCCTCCAGAAAGCTTGATGTCTTAAGTTAATACAAAAAACACAAAGAGAGAGAAAATCCCCCCTTAGTGCTCTTTGTGCCTTTGTGTTTCATTTTGTCAAACCCGGAAAACCAGCGATCGCGTTCTTTTCCCCCAAGAAATATTTATGTCTTCACTTAATACCAAAAACTCCAAGAGAGAGAAAATCCCCCCTTAGTGTTCTTTGTGCCTTTGTGTTTCATTTTGTCAAAGCCGGAAAACCAGCACGATCGCGCTTTTTTCCCCAAGCCAGCTTGATGTCTTCAGTTAATACCAAAAACACCAAGAAAGAGAAAATCCCCCCTTAGTGTTCTTTGTGCCTTTGTGTTTCATTTTGTCAAAGCCGGAAAACCAGCACGATCGCGTCTTTTTCCTCCAGAAAGCTTGAGCTCTTAAGTTAATACAAAAAACACAAAGAGAGAGAAAATCCCCCCTTAGTGTTCTTTGTGCCTTTGTGTTTCATTTTGTCAAAGCCGGAAAACCAGCACGATCGCGTTCTTTTCCCCCAGAAAGCTTGATGTCTTCAGTTAATACCAAAAACACCAAGAAAGAGAAAATCCCCCCTTAGTGTTCTTTGTGCCTTTGTGTTTCATTTTCTCAAACCCGAAAAAAAAGCACGATCGCGTGTTTATTACTAATGATTTGCCAAACGCTCTAAAGAAATTTTCGCCGCCTCAGAAACTTGAGGATGACTATCTTTTTCCAAATACTTCAAAGCCGAAATACTCTTGGCACTTGCTAAATATCCCAAGGCTTCCGCGAGACGTTGACGCACTAACCAATCTTCCGCCTGGGCAAATTGCAAAATCCGATCCACCGTGTTGATCGCATGAATTTCCCCTAAAGCAGAAATAGCCGCTTGTTGCATAACGACTTCCTCACTCTCTAAAGCCTTTAACAACACTTCTTCGGCCCGGATATCTTTTAAATTCCCCAAAGAAACCGTCGCGCTAAATCGCACTAACCAATGAGTATCCTCATAAAACGCTCGCACCAAAGGTTCAAACCCTCTAATATCCCCTAAATATCCTAAAGCACCCGCGGCATCAGCCCGAATACCATAGTCGGGATCAGTTTCCAGAAATTTTACCAACAGGGGATAACATTCCTCCGTCGGTTTAATTCCCAAAGCAAAAACGGCCATTGCACGCACTTGCAAATTTTCATCCTGTAACACTTTTTTGATTAAGGGCACAGCCTCCTGGGGCGATACGTCCCGTAATTGGGCTAACCCCATCATGCGATCGGCCGAATTATCACTTTCTAACTTGACGGAAATTTGCTCTAGGCTGAAAGGGCTCATGTAGTAATCTCTTTGCAAAACTTTACATTTCGATTTTTTATTATAGAGCTTACTCAGAAACAGTAGACTACTTGCCACAGGTTAAGTCCTTCGGAATTGTGTGGACAAGTCCTGACATCCCCCTATATACAGGAGTGATGCCCACTATGGGAGTACATCCCACAGATTGAACCGAGAAAATTTAAACTTAGAATTACTTAACAAATATTTAATTATGTCCCTATCCCCATCATCGCGCCAAGTGACTCTTCTCAGACAAGCAATTGATCGTGAGATCCTCTGCGTCACACCGGAAACATCCTTGAGGGAAGCATTGGCAATTATGACTCAGTTTCAAAGAGTTTGTCCTCTCCCTAATTCGGATCGCCAGATTCCTAATTGTGATCAAGCCCTTTCTAGTTATGTACTTATTATGGGAAAGGAGGCTTCATTACCGACAAATTTCTCTCCAAGTATCACTAAACCTGCCTTAATTGGGATCTTAACAGAAGGAGATATCGTTCACGCGATCGCGAGGGGAAAAATTCCCTCTTCCGATCCTCTTACTTTGGCAAAAATTCCCCTGACTGAAGTCATGTCACTTTCCGTAAAGATGATTACGGAATCCCAGGATCAGGATTTATTCAGTATCCTTTCTTTATTCCGTCAAGATGATAATCGTTATTTGATTATCGTAGATGATAAAACTCAACCGATAGGGGTATTAATGCGGGAAAAAGTGAGTCATTTATTACAATCTTCTAATATTCTTAAATTGCGACGAGTTATGGATTTAATGACTGCTCCTATTACCGCGTCTCCAGAGGATTCATTATGGGAGATCGCGCAACACATGGTTAATTCCCAAGTCGGTACTATTGTCATTACCCCATCGAATCAGTTAGACAAAAAATACGCGATCGGCCTGATTACAGAACAGGATATTTTACTCGCCCAGTCCCTGGAATTAGATTTAAAATTAACTCGGGTTCATCAAGTGATGAGAACCAATCTGGCTTTTATTAAGCCCACGGAATCTTTAGGGATAGCCCATAAAAAAATGCAACAACAGGGAGTTTATAATTTGATTGTGTGCGGGATTCACGGTGAAATCATCGGATTTTTAACACAAACTAATTTATTACAAGTGCTTTCTCCCACAGAAATGTATCGGACGGTTCAACAATTACAAAAGTCCGTGCATCAATTACAGGTGGAAAAATTAGAACTTTTACAAAGCCGTAATGCTGAATTGGAACAAGAAGTCCAACAGCGCACCGCGAAATTACATGAACAATTAGAAAGCGATCGCCTTTTAGCTAAAATCGCGTTACAAATTCATCAATCTCTTAATCTTACGGAAATTCTTAATAATACCGTATCGGAAGTTCATCAATTATTACACGCGGATCGTGTCATTATTATTCAATTAGAATCACCCCAAGTAGGAGTAACCGTTGCCGAATCAGTTTCTTCGGGTTGGAAATCATTGTTAGGAGAGCATTTTCCTCGGAAAGTTTTGCCCAAAATTTCCCAAACTTTAGAACCGGAAGTTTACGCAATATCTGATCTAAAAAATAGTAATTTAAGTCCTGCTCAAATAAAAACAGCCAGAAAAGGACAAATTAAAGCTTATATTATTGTCCCAATTTTACAAGAGCGTCATCTTTGGGGGATGTTGGGTGTACATCAATGTTCGACTGTGCGTGAGTGGGAACAATCTGATGTCAATTTTTTATTACAATTATCGACACAATTGGCGATCGCGATTCAAAAAGCACAACTGTATCAACAAGTACAAAATCTCAATACGGATTTGGAACGTCAAGTCCAAGAAAGAACGGCAGAATTAGAACAAAAAGTGCAAGAGCTTGAACAATTAAATATTTTAAAAGATGAATTTTTAAGTATTGTTTCCCATGAATTAAGGACTCCATTAGCTAATATAAAAATGGCGATAAAAATGTTACAAATTTCTCCTGATTCTGAGCGAACAAAGGGATATATAAAGATTTTAGAAAATGAGTGTAATAGAGAAATCGACCTCATTAATGATTTATTAGATCTACAACGACTGGAAGCCAACGCGTATAAAATTTATTTTGAAAAAGTAGATGTAACACTTGGCTTATCGTCTATTGTCGATCCCTTTTATTCTCGTGTGCAAAATTGTCAACAGCTTTTGGAATTAGAATATGATCAAAATTTGCCTGTCTTTACTTCAAACTTAGGTGATTTAAGGCGAATTATTTCCGAGTTACTTAACAATGCTTGTAAATATACTCCTACCAATGGGAAAATTTACTTAAAAGTCAAAGCCGTGTCAGATCCTCAACCCCAAATAAAATTTATCGTGGCAAATCAAAGTCCCATTCCCCAGAAGGAATTATCCCGTATCTTTGAAAAGTTTTATCGCGTTCCTCATGCTGATCCTTGGAAGCAAGGCGGGACGGGTTTAGGATTAGCTTTAGTGCAGCAGCGCGTTAAACAATTGGGGGGTACTATTGAGGTAACAAGTGATGAGGAGTGGACTATTTTTACCCTTTCCTTTCCCCTTGATTAATCACAATTGTAACGAATTGTAAAAAGTGCTTGCTAAAGGGAAAAGAACATCATACTATAGTAAATGTATTTTGGTGTCAACAAAAGGTAGTTGACGTGCGGTGGACAGTTGTCCATCGCACGGGTTCTCAAAGAAAAATAAGTGAGGAACCACAAAGGCACAAAGACACAGAGAAGAACGAAAAAGAATATCTGTAAATAAAATTTATAGTGGGAAATAACGCGTCAATTCCCCAGAAAGAATTATTCCCTATCTTGGAAAAGTTTGATCCGTTCCTCATGCTGCTCCTGGGAAGCAAGGCGGGACGGGTTTAGGATTAGCGTTAGTACAGCAGCGCGTTAAACAATTGGGGGGTACTATTGAGGTAACAAGTGATGAGGAGTGGACTATTTTTACCCTTTCCTTTCCCCTTGATTAATCACAATTGTAACGAATTGTAAAAAGTGCTTGCTAAAGGGAAAAGAACATCATACTATAGTAAATGTATTTTGGTGTCAACAAAAGGTAGTTGACGTGCGGTGGACAGTTGTCCATCGCACGGGTTCTCAAAGAAAAATAAGTGAGGAACCACAAAGGCACAATGACAGGAAAGAGAGAGGAATTTAGGTTTTTGTGTGTCTGTGGTGTGATTGGGCAAATTTTATGGCAAAAAATGTTATATAGTGTTGACCTTTCAGAAGTAAAACTTGTGGCACAGGCCTAAGGCCTGTGACGGGCTCAGAGCCCGTACCAGATTTACATCTCATTTAAAAATGCTATAGTATTTATCAATCTTGGGATTTGAGACTTATAACGCCAAAATATGAGACAAATTTCTCTCAATACGATCGCGCTGATCATTTTTACGATGACTCTTTCTGTCCTGTTAGGGCCTTTGATTCATTTACCATCGGAAATCCCCGCGATCGTGACATTTTGCTTATTAGGATTAGTCACCATTGATACCTGGCAATTACGGGGTCAAGGAGTAACAATTTTCTTAGATTTGTTAGGGGGATATTCACCGGAAAAACGTCAAATAATTTTACACCATGAAGCCGGACATTTTCTGGTCGCGTATTTATTAAATATTCCTATTAGTGGTTACGCGTTAAATGCTTGGGAAGCCTTTAAACAAGGTCAAAAAGCCCAAGGGGGTGTGAGATTTAGTGATATAGAATTAACGACAGAATTACAACAGGGTAAACTTTCCACACAACTTTTAGACCGTTATTGTACGGTTTGGATGGCCGGAATCATGGCAGAAAAGTTAGTTTATAGTAAAGCCGAAGGGGGGAGCGAAGACAGGGAAAAATTGAGACTTTTATTGACACAATTAAAACGTCCGATCTCAGAAATTAAAGTCAAAGAAAATTGGGCTATGTTACAATCAAAATATTATTTAGAAACTCATAAACTCGCCTATGAAAAATTAGTCGAAGCCATGAATGAGGGGAAATCTGTTTCTGATTGTTATCAGATTATTCAAGAAAACTTAAAACCAGAAAAACTCTAGGTTTGGGTTGATTGGCTCACGCAGTTTTCTGGGGATATCCCAAAGAATCAAGCCAACCGGAACCGATTAACTAGGCTCAAAATCTGTACCCAACGGGTACAACTTCCCCATCCATAGTCAACGTCGTGTCTTAGTGGGCTCCGTTTTGTCAGGAGACGCGATCGCGCTACCCAAGGCCCCCAGGATCATCGTAAAATAATTATTAAAAGTCAAATTGGCAAGACACTGTTGGTCAAAATTTGTTAATGTAATGTCAACAAATGTGCTATTCATTCCCTTATTTCCTATTCAGGATTACCAATAAACCGTGACTGCCCAACAACTCGAAGAATCTACAACCTCCTCCCTAGGGGAACTTAACCGCCAAATGATCGTTATTCTCGACTTTGGTTCCCAATATTCCGAACTGATTGCGCGTCGTATCCGCGAAACTCAGGTTTATTCGGAAGTTATCTCCTACCGCACCAGTGCCGAAAAATTAGCCGCGTTAAATCCCAAAGGAATTATTTTATCTGGGGGGCCCAGTTCTGTTTATGATGATCATGCTCCCCATTGTGATCCCGAAATTTGGAATTTAGGTATCCCAGTTTTGGGCGTTTGCTATGGGATGCAGTTAATGGTACAGCAGTTAGGTGGTAAAGTTGTCCGTGCCGATCGCGCTGAATATGGCAAAGCCTCTTTATTTATTGATGATCCCACCGATTTACTCACAAATGTCGAAGAAGGTAGCACCATGTGGATGAGTCATGGCGACTCTTGCACTGAATTACCTTCGGGTTTTAAGGTTTTGGCTCATACAGATAATACCGATAGTGCCGCGATCGCGGATCATCAACGTCAGTTTTTTGGTGTGCAATTTCATCCAGAGGTAGTTCATTCCATCTGTGGTTTAGCTCTGATTCGTAATTTTGTCTATCATATTTGCGAGTGTGAACCCACTTGGACTACGGCTTTGTTTGTGGAAAACGCGATACGCGAAATTCGTGCCAGAGTTGGTGATCAACGGGTTTTATTAGCCTTATCCGGTGGTGTGGATTCCTCAACTTTAGCATTTTTACTTCATCGTGCCATCGGCGATCAATTAACTTGTATGTTTATTGATCAAGGTTTTATGCGAAAATATGAACCGGAACGCTTGATTAAGTTATTCTCCGAACAGTTTCATATTAAAGTCGAATATGTTAATGCCCGTGAGCGCTTTTTAGCAACTCTTGAAGGAGTGACTGATCCTGAAGAAAAACGTAAACGCATTGGCCATGAATTTATTCGGGTATTTGAAGAAGAATCAAAACGCTTAGGCCCTTTTGATTATTTAGCTCAGGGAACTCTTTACCCCGATGTGATTGAGTCTGCCGATACCAATGTTGATCCGAAAACGGGCGAACGCGTCGCGGTGAAAATTAAAAGCCATCATAATGTAGGTGGTTTACCCAAGGATTTACAATTTAAACTAATTGAACCTCTGCGAAAACTCTTTAAAGATGAAGTGAGAAAGGTAGGGCGATCGATTGGTTTACCCGAAGAAATTGTGCAGCGACATCCTTTTCCCGGCCCCGGTTTAGCCATTCGGATTTTAGGTGAAGTAACCGGTGAGCGTTTGAATATTTTGCGTGATGCTGATTTAGTGGTTCGTCAGGAGATTAACCGTTGTGGAATGTATCACGATTTATGGCAAGCTTTCGCGGTATTATTGCCGATTCGGAGTGTGGGTGTGATGGGCGATCAACGCACTTATGCTTATCCTATTGTCTTACGTTTTGTCACCAGTGAAGATGGGATGACCGCGGATTGGGCTCGCGTTCCTTATGATTTGTTAGAAACTATTTCTAATCGCATTGTTAATGAGGTTCAAGGAGTTAATCGTGTCGTTTATGATATTACTTCTAAGCCCCCTGGCACTATCGAATGGGAATAGTTATCTTTGAGATTTTAGTGGGATTTCATTTATAATTAGAAAAACACCCGTGAGGGTGTTTTTCTTGTCTGCTAATAGATCACTCAAATCTGACAAGATCGCGTTTCTCAGAAAGATGATGCCTAATTTATTCCCTGTTTCCTGTTCCCTATTAACAGTTAAGAGTTAAGAGTTAAGAAAAACGAGAAAAATCTGCACCTCACAAGTATGAGAATTGCGATATCAGGTGAGCCGTTGTTTTACCACCTTGGCACTAAGGTAAGGACATAAAATAGAGAGTCTCTCAAAATCCGAGAAATTTCCCCCTTTGTGTCAAAGTGTCAAAGTGGTTTATTTTATTTCCCTACATCATTGAAACGCGTTTCTCTGAAAGATGAGATCTAATTTATTCCCTGTTAAGAGTTAAGAGTTAAGAGTTCCCTGCCAGGAAAATTACTGTCAAAGGAGGGTGGGCAAGGTTGCTCTTTTGGCCAAGGAAATGTCGCGATGGTCCTGGGGGCCGTGCGTAGCGCGATCGCGTTTCCTAGAGCGTGTCAGTCGGGCAAAAAAATTAGCAAAAAAAACATTCTAGTTACGGCACCACAAGAGAAGAGGATGTCTCATCTCAATGTCAAAAAATTTCTTTAAGATCATTATTCAGGCAGAATATAAAAATTTTCATATACAAAAATGCGTAGAAAATTTTATAGTTATTACTAATAAAAATAACACGGGTTAATTAAATCTAAATTCTTCTTACTGTGACTGTTTTTTTAATTTATTAATATACGTTGAAATGACTATAATTCGTAGTACCGTGTCTAGCTAGTATGTTGGGTTGAGCACAGCGAAACCCAACATATCGGGACTTAGACAAAAAACTAGGGAAAAAAGGGCACAAAGCCTTTTTTAGTATTTTTACCCCGAAAAAAGTTCAAGCCTTGTCTTGTATGGGGTTGAGGTGATTTTACCCCCGTGGAGGTATTTTTATGGCCCAAGCTTGGGTTTCAACCCTATTAACCACGAAAACTTAGTCTTTGCTCCCCCGATATACAGCGTAAACCGCGGTTATGAGGTACACCCACTGATCGTTCAATCCTCCTAGGGACACGGCAATGCCGTGTCCCTACCGTGTTTCATAACAGCGGGAACGGCTGTATCAAAGCCAACATATTCGTTGGGTTTCGCTGTGCTCAACCCAACCTACCAAAAAATCTTTCCTCTCTTAGTGTCGATCGTGTCTTGGAGGTAATATATTTCTTAGTGTCGATCGTGCCTTGGAGGTAATATCATAAGTCTTAGTGTCGATCGTGCTTTAGCCCTATATATAGTCATTCCAAATAAAAATGAGACGCGTTAAATCTAGCTTCTTCTTACTGTGACTGTTTTTTTAATTTCTCAATATACAATATACGTTGAAATGACTATATAGACGTTTTTGCTATTTTTTTCCCTCGGCAAAAAAATAGCAAAAAAAATCCTTCTGGTTAGGGGACTAGAAGGAAAGAGGATGTATAATCTCAATGTGCAACAATATCTTTAAATATGATTATGCCACCGGAATATCAGACTTGTCATCGGCAAAAATGCGTAGATTTTATACGCATTTTTGCCGATTTTTTGCCCTAGGGAAAATGAGAAAAAAAATCCTCCTGGTTAGGGGGCCAGAAGGGAAGAGGATGTCTAATCTCAATGTGCAACAATATCTTTAATATCATTATGCAGCCGGAATATCAGACTTGTCATCGGCAAAAATGCGTAGATTTTATACGCATTTTTGCCGATTTTTTGCCCTAGGGACAATGAGAAAAAAAATCCTCCTGGTTAGGGGACCAGAAGGGAAGAGGATGTCTAATCTCAATGTGCAACAATATCTTTAATATCATTATGCAGCCGGAATATTAGACTTGTCATCTGCAAAAATGCGTAGATTTTATACGCATTTTTGCCTATTTTTTGCCCCCTAGCTCAAAGCCCTTTTCAGGCTTTGGCAAAATTGACTGATCGCGTTTAACCCTTCTTCGGGTGTGCCATCGGCTAACCGTTTCACAAAGGCACTTCCCACGATCGCGCCATCGGCGCCCCAGGTTTTCACTTGATGGGCGTGCTCAGGCTCGGAAATACCAAAACCAACCCCAATCGGTTTATCAGTCACAGCCCGAAGCTCTTGTAATAATTCTTGGACTCGTTTATCTAACCCCTGACGCATTCCCGTCACACCCGTGACACTAACCAGATAAATAAATCCTTGAGATTGAGACGCGATTTTGTTAATACGCTCTTGGGGACTGGTGGGCGCGACTAATAATGTCACTTCAATACCAATCTCACTGGCAGGTTTTAATAAACTATCGGCTTCTTCTAAAGGTAAATCCGGTACGACTAACCCTTGGACTCCCGCGGTTTTGATTTGCTTTAAGAAAGTTTCAATACCGCGATTTAAGATAGGGTTGTAATAGGTAAAGAGAATGATAGGAGAATTTATTTTAGGGGCAACGGTTGTCACCATTTCTAAGACGGCATCTAAGCGAGTCCCCTTTTCCAAAGCACGAGTCGCGGCCGCTTGAATTACTGGGCCATCGGCGAGAGGATCAGAATAAGGTACTCCTAATTCAATTAAATCAGCACCATTTTCATCTAATACTTGTAAAGCCTTCGCGGTGGTATCCAGATCCGGATCGCCCGCGGTGATAAAGGGAATTAAGGCACATTGGCCTTTCTGACGCAAAGATTCAAAACACTGGGAAACGGATGTCATTTGATTGGGTAATCGGTAATGGGTAATCGGTAATGGGTAATGGGTAATCGGTAATGGGTAATCGGTAATGGGTAATGGGTAATCGGTAATCGGTAATCGGTAATGGGTAATCGGTAATCGGTAATCGGTAATACAAAAGTTTCCCTCTTCCCTCTTCCTTCTTCCCTCTTCCTTCTTCCTTCTTAACTATCTTCCTTCATTTTTTCTTGTTCAATTTCGGCTCTCAGTTGGGCAATTTCTTCAGGAGTCATTTCGGCAAGGCGTTTTTCGATGACAGCTTCTTCATAGGAGCGAATTTGCTGGTTATAAGTCATATTGTGAGTCAAGACGCGAAAAATATAGGTAAATAGCCACGCCAGTAAACCACCTACCAAGATCGCTTGACTCCAGATGCCAGCATTAATGCTGTCAATTCCGGCAAATTGTAACAGCAGGTAGATCAGTCCACCTGCTGCAAAAATGCCAATACCAATAGTAATTATGTCGATTCTTCGCATTTATGTTGCTATCTGCCGCCGTTTGGGGCGAAAATTGACAAAAGGGGCCAGGAGTATCATCCCTGGAAAGACGAAAAACATGAGGAAATACATCAATACACGCTCAATCGAACTCGCCACATACCAGCGGCTATTGAGGTAAGCATAGACGGCCGCGGGAATCACTAGGAGATAGGCTCCCGCGAGGATTGCATATAGCAGCAGGGTAATAGCCATAAGATATCTTTTGATAACTGGGGTCTTTGGTATGGGCTCCATCGCGGGGCTTTTGGTACTCGCGATCGTGCCTCTACTAAGTCAAGGGACATTATAGCGTCAAAACCCCAACAAGAGAAACCCGGTTTCGGGTTGGAGAAAATTAGCCGAAATGACGATTTTTCGTTGAAAAACCCCCTTTCGGCCTAGGGACTGAGCCCCTTGAAAAAAAATTTAGAAAAAATTTCTCAAAACCCCTTGCGTAAATCTAGGTCTTAGGTATATCATTAAAAATTGTGGTTCCTAAAAGGATCACATCCTAAAAAACAACCCAAAACGGGGGTGTGGCGGAATGGTAGACGCTACGGACTTAAAATCCGTTGACCCTAATCCGGTCGTGTGAGTTCGAGTCTCACCACCCCCATAACATAATCCCACCCTGTAAACTGTAATTACAAGTGTAATTACAGTTTATTTGTTATGGAATTAAAGTTGAGGTACTTGGCAATCACGTTTATTTCCTGCATAGTTTTGATCAGTGGTTAAGCCCAAAAAATAATTCATTTTATGATATTCTCTTATTCAAGAGCCTAAGAAAAAATGAGAAGACTCAGATGGGTTTTCTTAAAGGATTAAGTTAAGATACGAGCAAAGTGCTGGGAATAATTCGTCAAGAAAGAAAGTAAGTATTATCAATTAAGACTAAGATCACAGTTGTTTCTTGAATAGAAAAAAGACCTAAAAGTAGGGACACGGCACTGCCGTGTCCTCACAGAAAGCCGGTTTCGGGGGGCACGATACGGTCTCTGTAAGACCATCAGAAACCGGGTTAGAGTCTGAGGCTAATCCATAAGTCGAGATTTTGTGAAGAAACCCGGTTTCTAACCGAGAGCGCGATAGGGCTCTCTTTTGGCCTGTGCAAACCCGGTTCGAGTCTGTAGGGGCTCTTTCACCCACAGCTCCCATTACCATCTAAAACCTTGATAAACCCGCCCCAATTCTTCTCCAAACCCGGTTTCGACTAGCGCGATACGGTTCTCTGTAAGTCCTTAAGAAACCGGGTTTCTCCAACTAATCAACCATCATGGCATAAATATCTTTTCCATCGCCTTCTCTTCGCAATCCTACTCCCACGACTAAGACTAAAATTAGATCCCGATCGACTTTATAGATAATCCGATAACGTTGATTAACTGCTCTGACACTACGATATCCTTTAAGTTGATCGACTAAAGGTTTACCTTGTTTTTCGGGGTCAAGTTTTAGTTTGTCAATGCGTAAACTGAGACTTTTTCTATGTCTCTGATCTTTGACTTGAGCTAACATTTCTAAGGCCTTCGGTGTGAGTTGAATGCGGTATTCAACTTCTTTTTGAGATTCTGTCATAGTCCGAGTTTGGCTTTGGCTTCTTCCCAATTAATTGTTTCTCCGCGTTCCCCTTGGATGATGCTGTCTTTGAGTTGCTTGGTAAATTCAGCATCGGAGAGAATGCTCAGGGTTTCTAAGAGTGATTCAAATTGTTGATAACTCATGGCTGTCATTACGGGTTTGCCATGTTTGGTTATGATCACGGGTTCTTCTGTTAGTTGTTCGGGCAATTCTAGGAGTTTTTGTCTCGCTTCGGTAATGGTTAAGTATTTGGGCATGGGTAAGTGTACAGTTAAGTGTACATTTATTTTAGCACGGTAGGGTGAGATGTCGATATTTTATCTCCAAACCCGTTTTTGGGGGAGCGCGATCGCGCTCTCTTTTGGCCATCAGAAACCGGGTTTGTGAGAGAGACTGCACACTAAGTTGAGATTTTCTCCTAGAAACCGGGTTTGGAGGGCGGTATCGCTTTCTCTTTTGGTCGGCACTCTTAATGAGCGCGATCGGGCTTCCCTCATTAGCTTAAAATGGGAAGGATGTGAGGGAGAGGATATCGAGATATCGTCACAGAGAGACAACATAAAACCTAAAACCTAACTTGATCTCTTGTTTGATCTCACGGTTCTTTGTTATTATCTCCATAGGTAAATCCTGTCTAAGTTTTCTGACGGCGTAAGCAGACTAAAGCTTAAGAGCGGGTTTCCCAGCCCAAAAATGTCAACTTTCAGACAAGATAGGTTAGATCATGAGCAACAATTGTGATGAATTGGAAAAGCTATTCACGGATTATCTGAAAATAGAAACCCTTTCCAAACCCATATACAGTCTTTTTAGTGATAGCTATAAACAAAAAATTAATTATAAACCCTACTATCAGCGAAATTACGTTTGGGACCCAGAAAAAGCTTCCTATTTTATTGAAAGTATTCTCCTGGGTACGGAAATTCCGCCTTTAATTTTTTTCAAGCATTACGATGGCAAGATTGAGGTGATTGACGGCAGACAAAGGTGGGAAACTATAGACAGATTTATGAATAACAAGTTTTCCTTAAAAAAACTATCAGCTTTAAAGGGTTTCGATAAATTTAATTATGATAAGATTAGGTCAGAGCTGGAAGATAAGAAGATGGAGGATTTATTTCTCGCAACTAAAATTAGAATTTTTCAATTTGAAATGACACGGGAGAGCAGTCAGGATTTGGAAGAAAAAATAAAACGAGAAATATTTGCTCGATACAATTCTGGTATAACACCTTTAAAGAGATATGAAATTAATAATGCAGTCAAGGATAAAGATGATATTCACAATCACTTCAAGAAGATATTAGATGATAATCAAGTGTTTTTGGGTTGGATGCAGGATCTATTTTTTAATCCAAACAAAAAGCCAAACTCATTACAAATATTAGAATTTATAGAGAATCAGATGGTTTTAAAGCAGTATTCTATTAAGCATTATTCTTGGCCATCTTCTCGGACGAAAACTCTGAATAAATTGTTTGAAATATTATCTAATCAGACAGAGCAAGAAGCTGTTCAGTCTTTGTGTCTATCATTCATACAAAAAGTTAAAATAGTTGATTCATTGAAGATAAGTTTTATCAAAAAAAACTTATCTTATCATCGTTTAATGTTTGAATGTTTACTCTGGGGACTACTTGTTATTGAAGAGGAAAAATGTGATTTATCAAAGCTAGAAGATCCAGCATTTCTCGATAAATTGAGTGAAGAACTATCAGAAAATATAGATAAATATAAAGACAATCCATCCAAATTTCCCTACGAACAAATTCAAGAGAGATATAATTTTACGGCAGAAATTCTTAAAAAAGAATTTGCCATTGATTTTGACTTGTATTTAGGTAGTAAGGAGAAAAGAGATGAGTTAAAAAATAGTCGTAACATAGAGGGTGAAGATACTGTTACGAAGTTGAGTGAACTTGAATCGTTAAGAGTAACGAAGCCTGATCCCTCAAGCATCTCAATTGAGGATATTGCGAGTATGATGAAACGTAGCAAATTTCTTGTGCGACCTTCATATCAAAGATCAGAAGTTATTAATTTATCCAAAGCTTCCGCGATTATAGAAAGTATATTACTAGGAATAAAACTGCCGCCTCTATTTATTTTCAAACGCACGGATGGGATATCAGAAGTTATTGATGGTCAGCAGAGAATTTTAACTATTTTGGGTTTTACTGGTAAGCCGTATGTCGATGAATCTGGTAAGCTCGACAGACCGAATACCGACAATTTTAAGCTGAAAGGTTTACGCATTCTGAAAAACATAAATAACCATAAATTCACAGAGTTAAACGAAAATCTCCAATCTAAAATCATAGATTTTAATTTATTGGTTGTAGAAATAAAAGAAAGTGAAAACCCCGAATTTGATCCTGTAGATTTATTTGTTAGGCTCAATAATAAACCTTATCCCATTAAAGAAGACTCTTTTGAGATGTGGAATTCTTGGGTTGATAGTAAAGTGATTGAAAAAATCAAGGAGATATATAAAAAGTATGGTACATGGTTTAACCTTAAAAAACCTAGCGATCGCGATCGGATGGAAAACGAGGAACTATACACGTCCTTAGTATATTTAGATTACCCGGAGAAAAAAGACAGACCTCTTACTTTGTGGCAAAACAATAACACAATGAATGTCAAAATAGGTTTCAAGAAAGATATGACAGATGAGCTAAAAAAAGTTTCAAACGATCCAGAAAAAAAGCAAAGTTTCCTAGAGAGTATCAACAATCTTGAACAGTTTATTTCCCAAGTAGAGGTTGTATTGTCTGATTGTGATGTTGAAGAAGATCAACCACCTAGTGATCTTAATGCGGCACTAAATTGTCTATATCAGCCAGGGAAGAAACCTCGAAGTGCTAAACGCACTAAACAAGATTTCTATATGCTTTGGTATGTACTTAACCCAATTGACTCTGAAATGGTTAAATCCCATCGACGAGACATTAAAAATGATCTTCAAGCAATTTTCGAGAAGCGGAAAAATACGTCAGAGACTTTACAAGATGGTTCTAGCTATGAGACAATCTTTAAAGGATTGGTAGAGACTTTTCACCAAAGGTATAAACAAGCGGAAGCACCTCTTGATGAAATTGAAGAAGCTATGAGCCAAAATCAGGAAACTGGAACGATCGCGCCTTTGGGGACTCTTTAAGCTAATCAACAATTTCGAGGGGTTTTCAGTCCCCTATTACGAATTATGCTTAACTAAACGCCCGGAAGTCAAGAGGTGTATTTAGAGGGGATGTCTCGGAGGCGCTTGCAACCTGTACCCCCCGAATAAATCACCTGATGAGTGGATGAAAGGCGTGGTGGACGTAGGTACGGAGGGAGCCAATTATACTTCGATGTTATCAATCTTTGTTCAAAGAAGTATGCATATTTGGCATACATCAACTATAATAAAAAAGGTCGAAAAAAAGGATGTATCATGCAACTGACGTACAAATACAAACTGAAACCAACGAAATCTGAACTGGTAACGATATCGGCTCATTTAGAACTTTGCCGAAGACAATACAATTACCGGTTGGGAGAAAGATTCAACTGGTGGGAATCAACTAGAACACCTATTAATTCCTGTCCTTTAACCGCGTCGATAGTCCCCCTTGAGGAAATTTACAAGAATATTCCTCTAACGAGGATACAAACTAGAGACGGTAGAAAGAAGGATGAAAATGGCAATCCAATAACAAAAAAAGGGGATGTTTTTTTAAACATTGACGGCGGATATGTACAATGGTTGAACGTACAGTTAGCTGACTTGAAAAACACCAAAAAATTATTTCCTGAATACAAGAACTTGGATTCCCAAGTTTTACAGGATGTAGTTAACAGGGTGGAAACTTCTTTCTCAAATTTCACGACACCCGACAAGAATGGTAATCGTAGGGGCAAACCTCGGTTTAAAGGTTTCCACTACTACAAATCTTTCACCTATCCACAACTTGATAATTTAAACATTATCAAAGATGAGCAAAATCGGATTTGTATTGACCTGGCAAAAATAGGTCAAGTGCCGATGGTGTTCCATCGTTCAATACCAACAGGATTTAAGGTTAAGACTGGTACAGTTATCAGAGAAGCTCCTGGGTGGTACATTTCCCTGACGCTAGAAGATAAGACGGTTCCAGTATCGGTTGCAGAAATTCAACCGACCGTAGAAAATAGTCTTGGTATTGATTTAGGAATCACCAATTACGTCTATATTTCGAATGGTGAACGGGTAGAAAACCCTAGATTTTTGAGAACATCTGCTGAGAAATTAGCAAAACTTCAAGCCAAGTTAGCGAAAAGAGTTAAAGGCTCTAAACCCTGGAAGATTCTGAAGGCTAAAATTTCTAAACTCCATCAAGGAGTAGCTAGAGCGAGACTGGATTTTCAATTCCAAACCGCACACAAATTATTTGAACAGTGTGATGTTCTGATTCTCGAAGATTTGAGTATCAAGAATCTAACTAGACGCGCTCAGGTCAAAACTGATATTGAGAATGGCAACTTAGTTTATTTGCCAAATGGTCAAGCGTCTAAAAGCGGTTTGAATAAATCAATGCTTGATGCAGCTCATGGTCAATTCACTACTGTTCTCAAATACGTGGCTTGGAAATTAGGCAAAAGTGTTCTATTTGTTGACCCGAAAGGAACTTCTCAACATTGTTGGAATTGCCTCAATAAAGTCCCTAAAGAATTGTCAGACCGATGGCATTTTTGTCAATGTGGTGAGTCCTTGGATCGAGATGAAAATTCCGCCAAGCTTATCAAAAGAATCGGTCTGAATCACGAAAGTGGCGGGGGAACTCCGTCACTCAAAAAAGCCCTTGCAAAAAGGGAAAAAGAAGCCTGCAGTCTAACTGTACTCAGTTGACCGTCAGGTTCGTTCACAATATTGTTACATTACATCAAACTTAATACACAACAATCTTATGACACCAGCCGTACTCATCGAAAATCTACAAAAACGCTACGGCAAAGTTGAAGCCGTGAAAAATGTATCCTTCCAAGTGCAACCAGGGGAAATTTTTGGACTCCTGGGGCCCAATGGCGCGGGTAAAACCACCACTCTCCGCGCTCTCTGTACCTTAACAACCCCTGACGCGGGACGTTTGGAAGTTTCCGGTATTTCTGTCATTACTCAACCCCGACAAGCACGACAACGCCTTGGTTATGTTGCCCAAGAAGTCGCCCTTGATAAGGTTCTCACAGGACGGGAACTTTTGCAACTTCAAGCAGCGCTTTACCATATCCCTTCTAAAACTATACCTGATCGTATTAACAACGCGATCGCGCTATTAGGTTTAGAAGAATGGGCGGATCAAAAAACAGGTACTTACTCTGGGGGTATTCGCAAACGTCTTGACTTAGCCGCGGGTTTACTGCATCAACCCGATGTATTAGTATTAGATGAACCTACCGTTGGACTTGATATTGAAAGTCGTGTGATTGTCTGGGACTTTCTGCGGGGATTACGCGAAAAAGGCACAACCGTTGTTATTACCAGTCACTATCTCGAAGAAGTGGATATTCTAGCCGATCGCGTGGCTATTATTGATAAAGGAATAGTAATCGCGACGGGCACTCCTGAAGAATTAAAAGATAGAGTAGGAGGCGATCGCGTAACATTGCGTATCCGAGAATTTTCCCCCATCACAGAAGCCGAAAACGCGAAAACTCTCTTACAAAGTATTCCCTTTGTCAAAGAAATTATCATTAATCATGCCCAAGGAAACTCCCTTAATTTAGTAGTGACTCGTCAAAGTGATGCCCTTCTCACCATTCAAAAAGCATTACAAGAAGCCAGTTTACCTATTTTTGGGATAGCCCAATCTCGCCCTAGTTTAGATGATGTCTATTTAGCGGCAACAGGGCAAACTCTCTTAGATGCAGAATTAGCCGCGGCAGGTACTCGCGATCCCAAAGCGGAGAAAAAACAGAATATGAGGTAATGGGTAATCGGTAATGGGTAATGGGGGATGACGAGAAATTATAGCAAGTCTAAATCATTCATATAGATTTGTAGGGGTAGCGCCCCCGTGCCAACCCCTCCTCGCCCCCCAACCC
>Ga0209812_10000360_pt1 | contig 42465 bp, 31 predicted proteins | sample JI71714BDNA_FD_187502 | JGI IMG/M metagenome (GOLD analysis project Ga0209812, IMG submission 187502) | Wastewater effluent complex algal communities from Wisconsin, to seasonally profile nutrient transformation and Carbon sequestration -... | ecosystem: Engineered > WWTP > Effluent > Algae...
CAGCACTTCGGCTTCGCGGCGGGTGAGGCCGTTATGCTTCTGAAGCGCTGCGATCTTGCCGTCTTCGCGCACTTCGGTGACACGCAGCAGCGTTTCGCCCGGACGGTCAGCCTCGACTAGGGCAAGGTCGATTTCCAGCCCGCGCACCTCTACCCGCATGCTGGCGGGGGGCTGGGATAGCTCTGCGCCAGCCAGGGCAAGGGCTGCGGCGGACAAGGCATCGGGTAACGCGGCGCGATCGGGCGTCCAGGCCGGATCGACGGTCAGGAACAGCGCCTCGGCCTGCGGGGTGCACCACACCATCCCGCCATCCGCGCCGATGGCCACCAGACTGCGCCCCGCCAGACCCAGCGCAAGCCGCGAGCGATAGGACGTGCGGGCATTGGCCAGATGCACCTTCATCCGCGCAAGCAGTTCCTCGATCACGATCGGCTTGCGCACATAATCGACCCCGCCTGTGCTCAGCGCGGCGACCACATGGTCGGGATCGGTCAGGCCGGTCATGAAGATCACCGGTATATGCGCGGTCGCCTTGTTGCGTTTGATCGCTTGCGTGGTTTCGATCCCGCTGATGCCCGGCATGATCGCGTCCATCAGAATGAGATCGGGCTGCACTTCGGCAAGCAGTTCCAGCGTCGCCTCGCCGCTGCGTGCGATCAGCACGGTCATGTCTTCCGCCGCGAGCGTATCGACCAGAAAACGCAGCGATTCCGGACTGTCGTCGACGACGAGGATGGTGTCCTTAGCGCGCATCGGCCTGCCCCCCCTTGGCCAGATCAGCCAGCGCTTTCAGATCGAAACTGTCAAGCGTCTGCCGCATCCGGTTCGCCAGCGGCGCGGCTTCGGGCGCGAGTGCTTCGAGAGCGTCGATCTCGGCTTCGATCGCGCGGACATGGCCGATCCGCACCAGCCGCTCGATCTCGGCGCAGTGCGCGGCAGCGGCGGGTGCAACAGTGACGGGCAGGCGCGGCAAGGCTGTCTCGGACAAGGCGCTCGGCGCACCGGCAGCACGCAGCCATTCCAGCCCCAATTGCTCGGCAATCACATCGAGCAGCACGGTGAATTCGAACGGCTTCATCACGAAGGTATCATTGGCAGCGCCGGCGGCAGACGGTGCAGCAGGTGGCACTACGGAATGCGGCCCCTCGCCCGACAGCATCACGATCCGCAACGCCGCACCGTGGCGGCGGCGCAGTTGCGCGGCAACATCCCACCCGTTTTCCCCCGCCAGCGCCACATCGCACAGCACCAGATCGGGTTGCACCTGCGCCGTGAGCGCCAGCGCGCTCTCCGCGTCGCTGGCCGTGCGCACCTGAAAGCCGAGCGGCTCCAGCAGACCGCGCACGATGCCCAGATGCGCCGGATCATCATCAATCACCACCACCCAGCGTTCCCGCCCAAGATAGCCCGTCACTGCACCTGCCTCGGGCGCAGGCTCGGTCGGTGGGCTGAGCGGCTGCGACAGCATAAGGCGGACAATGAAACGCGAACCTTCTCCGGGGGTGCTCTCGACCCTTAGATCGCCGCCCATGATGTGGACCAGCGCCTGCGTGATCGCCAGCCCCAGCCCGATACCGGGCCGCTCCGCAGCCAGTCCGCCAACCCGCTCGAACGGCGCGAATATGCGCTGCGCGTCTTCGGGCGCGATGCCGATGCCGGTGTCGATCACGCTGAAGGTCGCCAGCTGGTTGCGATATTCGACCTTGAGAGTGACCGAGCCCTGATCGGTGAACTTGATCGCATTGGTGACGAGATTGATCAGCACCTGCCGCAACCGCTTGGGATCGGCGTGGACGAATTCGGGCAGACCCGGGCCATGATCGAGCACCAGTTCAATGCCCTTCGCCTGTGCCTGCAACTGCAGCATGTCGATCAGCTGGGTCAGAAATTCAGGAAAACGGATCGCCTCGCGGGCAAGCGTCAGCGCTCCGCCTTCGACCTGCGCGATGTCGAGCAATCCCTCGACCAGATGCGACAGATGCTCCGCGCTGCGGCGGATGACGCGGGCGGCGCTGACCGCATCCTTGCCCTCGTTACGTTCCAGCAATTGCGCGTAGCCGTAGATCGCGTTGAGGGGCGAGCGGATCTCGTGGCTGACACTGGCAAGGAAGCGGGTCTTGGCTTCGTTGGCGGCTTCGGCAGCGTCCTTGGCCGCCGTAAGACGCGCAAGCGTCTCGGCCTCGGGCGACAATTCGCCTGCCCCCTCCTGCTTCAACCAGTCGAGAAACCGCCCCGCCATTGGATTACCGCGATGCGATATAGGCGCGCCAGCCGCCAAGGTGGGTGATGTCTTCTGCCCCTGTCAGCGCGCGCGGTTCGGCGACGAAACCCTTGACGCTGCTGCCATCGGCCAGCGTCACCGTGCCGATGGCGAGCGGCGGGGGAACCTCGACGGTAAAGCTGCCGAAGCTTGCCATGTCGAGCTCGTAAACCTCCAGCGCGATGGGAGCTCCGTCCTCGCTATGCACCAGCGCTGGCTTGGGCGGCACGGAATCGGCCATGGCATAGAGCCGGTAATTCGGCGCGGTGGTGAAGGCGCCGACAAAAGTGGCCCCGCGCGATGTCAGCTGCCAGTGCAGCGGCATGCCTTCAAGATGCGCGCCGACGACGGCGAGTTTGACGGTGTCCATACGGTCTCCCAGATCGAGCGGTGGCGGGGGCGGAAGGTTGGCGGCTCCCAGATAACTTTGGGCAATTCGGATCAGTGCAAGGTCGCTGTGTGCAGGACCGATCAGCGTGATCCCGAAGCCCGTGCCATTGTCACGCGCTCCGGCCGGCACGGCGAGCGCGGCCATATCGAGCAGGTTCACGAAGTTGGTGTAGAGCCCGAGATTGCTGTTGAGCGCCACCGGGGCTTCCAGCAATTCGGCAACCCGATAGGTGGTGCCGGTGGTGGGGAAAGCGAGCGCATCGACCTCGCCCCACATGGCTTCGGCGTAGCGCTGCAATTCGGCGAGGCGGTAGATGCCGTTCCACAGATCGGTGGCCATCATGCCAGCCCCCGGCGCAATCACCTCGCGCACGACCGGGTCGATGGCGAGCGGGTTGGTCTCCAGCAAGCCGGCCACGGCGGCGGTGCGCTCGGCCACCCATGGCCCGCCGTAAAGCAGGCGGGCGGCTTCAAGCAGCGGGGCAATGTCGATCTCGACGATGGTGCTGTCCCGCGCCAGCACAGCCAGCGCGCGGTCGTAAAGATGTTCGGCCTGGGTATCACCGAAGAACACCCGCTGGTCGCGGCGCGGCACGCCGATGCGGCGGCCCGTGATCGCGGCATTGGCCAGTGGCCGGGAGAAGGCGTCCTCGGCATCGAAACCGGCGATCACCGCGTCCACCGCCTGCGCGTCGGCCAGCGCATCGGTGAACACCGTGATGCAATCAAGCGTCCGGCAGGCCGGCACCAGCCCGCGCGTGCTCCACCGACCCTTGGTGGGCTTCAACCCGACAAGGTGGTTGAAGGCCGCAGGCACTCGCCCCGATCCTGCCGTGTCCGTGCCGAGCGCAAAGGCCACCAGCCCTGCCGCCACTGCAATCGCCGAACCGGAACTCGATCCGCCGCTGACGTAATCGCGGTTATAGGCGTTGCGCGGAATGCCATAGGGGCTGCGCGTGCCGACCAGCCCGGTGGCGAACTGGTCGAGATTGGTCTTGCCAACGCAAATCGCGCCCGCCGCTTCAAGCCGTTCGATGACGCAAGCCGACCGCTCCGGCTGAAAGGCGAAGGCCGGGCAAGCGGCGGTGGTTTCCAGCCCCGCCACGTCGATATTGTCCTTCGCCGCGAATGGCACCCCGGCAAGCGGCAGATTCTCGCCAGCAGCCACGCGGGCATCAATTGCGCGGGCGGCGGCACGCAGGGTCTCCGGCGCAGCGCGGCTGATCCAGACCTGCGGCTGATGCGCATCATAGGCAGCAAGGCGGGCAAGCGTCTGCTCGATCACGGCGAGAGAGCTGGTCGCGCCGCTGGTGACGTCCGCAGCTATGGCGGTGGCGCCAAGGCGGCTCATGACGCCTTCCTCAAAGCCAGCATCGGCGCGCCGGGGTGCAGCGCCTGATGTTCGGTAATGTAAAGCGCGGCGATTGTCCCGCTGGCGGGCGCTTCGAAGGGACATTCCATCTTCATCGCCTCGATCACGGCGATCACATCGCCTTCGTTCACGACATCGCCGGGGGCGACCAGCAGTTTCCACACCGAGCCGCCGAAGGGTGCTTCGATGAGGTCCGCGCCTTCGGGGACCTCGATCGCGGCTGTCTCGCCCGCGCCGGCATCGCCATCGAGAAGGTCGCTGACCCTGTCGAACTCGCCCGACGCCTGCCACGCGGCACGCTCGGCATCGAAGGCGGCGGTGCGGGTGCGTTCGAACGCGGCAATGCTGTCGGCATTATCGGCAAGGAAAGCACGGTAATCGGCGAGGCGGAAGGTGGTTTCCTCGACGGTGATCGAGCGGCGGCCATGGGGGAAATCGCGGCGCCATTCGGTCAATTCGTCAGCCGAGACCGGGAAGAAGCGGATCTGGTCGAAGAAACGCAGAAGCCACGGCTTGCCATCGACGAAAGCGTCGGTCTGGCGGTGCGTGTTCCAGACCTGAATGGTGCGCCCGAACAGCTGGTAACCGCCCGGCCCTTCCATCCCGTAGATACACATATAGGCCCCGCCGATCCCGACGACATTGGGCGGGGTCCACGTGCGCGCCGGGTTGTATTTGGTGGTGACAAGCCGGTGGCGCGGATCGACCGGGGTCGCCACGGGCGCGCCCAGATAGACATCGCCCAGACCGAGCACGAGGTAGCTGGCATCGAAGATCAGATCCTCGACCGCCTTTGCATCCGCCAGCCCGTTGATCCGGCGGATGAACTCGATGTTGTCGGGACACCAGGGCGCATCGTCACGCACCGCCCCGATATATTTCTGGATGGTCTGCTCGATCGCGGGATCGCGCCAGCTCAGTGGCAGGTGGATGATGCGCGATGGCGTGGTGAAATCTTCGAGGTCGCCCATCGCGTCCTCGGCCGCCATCAGCGCCGCAAGCGCGCGCGGCTGATCGAGCGTGGTGCCGTCGAAGTGCAGCTGCAGTGACCGGATGCCGGGGGTGATGTCGATTACGCCGGGAAGCGCGGCCGTCTCCAGCGCCTGCATCAGCGCGTGGATCCTTATGCGCAGCTCGATGTCGAGTACGATATCGCCATACTCGACGAGGATATTGCGGTCGCCCTGCTGGCGATAGGTCGTCTTGGGCCGCTGCCCTTGCGCGGGGAACTGGGCAAGGATTGGCGATAGGTCGCCAATCGCGCGCGCAGGCGGCGGTGCGGGTACTTGGGTCAGCGGTGCGGCGTTTGCCGCCATAGCGTCGGCGATGGTGACCGGCACGAAACGCAGCCGGTCATCCGGGCTCAATTGCCCGACCTTCCACCTGTCCGCCGCGATCACTGTGAAGGGACACACAAACCCGCCCAGCGATGGCCCGTCCGGCCCGAGGATGATAGGCATATCGCCGGTAAAATCGACCGCGCCGATAGCATAGGGATTGTCGTGGATGTTCGAAGGATGCAGCCCCGCCTCGCCCCCGTCCCGCCGCGCCCATTCGGGCTTGGGGCCGACAAGGCGCACGCCGGTGCGGTTCGAATTGTAATGCACCTGCCACTCGGCTTCTAGGAAGCGGGCGATATCATCGGGCGTGAAGAAATCGGGGGCGCCATGCGGGCCGTAAAGGACACGCAGCTCCCACGTGCGGGTGAGCGCGGGCAATGGGGCGGCGATGCCCTCGTCCGTTGCAGCCCGACCCAGATGGAGCACATCGCCCGCCACCAGCCCGCGCGCGGCATGGCCGCCGAACTGGCCGAGCGTGAAAGTCGCCGCGCTCCCGAGATAGGGCACCATGTCAAGCCCGCCCGCGAACAGGATATAGCCGCGCATCCCCCCGCCGCTCGCCCGGCCGAGCGCGAGCGTCTGCCCGGCGGCAATGGCGATTGGCACGCCCTGCTCCAGCGGCGCACCGTCCAGCTTCGCGGCGAAATCCGCTCCTGTGAGGCAGATGGTCGCAGCCGCCTCGAACAGCAGTGTCGGGCCGCTTGCGGTGACTTCGAGACCTGCGGTGCCTTCTGCGTTGCCGAGGATCAGGTTGCCCAGCCGGAAACTGCGATCATCCATCGGGCCTGACGGCGGCACGCCCACATCCCACAGGCCGAGCCGTCCGGGGAAATCCTGCACCGAAGTGGCGGTGCCGCCGGAAATCACCCGTACGCAGGCAGGCGCGTGGACGATCCCGTCGAGCAAGCGGGTCGACACCGCACCGCTGGTAAAACCCTCATGCCGCACGACATCGCGCAGCCAGCGCAAGTTGGTCTCGATCCCGTCGATCCGGCTCGCATCCAGCGCCGCCTGCATCGCACTGATTGCACCCTCGCGGGTGTCCGAGTGGGTGATGAGCTTTGCGAGCATCGGATCGTAGAACGCGCTGACCTCGCTCCCCGCCATCACCCAGGTCTCGGCACGGATATTGTCGGGGAAGGCGACATTGACGAGCGTGCCAGTGGTGGGGCGGTAATCGAGCGCCGGGTCCTCGGCATAGAGCCGCACCTGCACCGAGTGGCCGTTGGGCGCAGGCGAGGGCGCTTCCATGAAAGCGAAATCGCCCGCCGCCCCGCGGATCATCCATTCGACCAGATCGATCCCCATCACCTCCTCGGTGACGCCGTGTTCGACCTGAAGCCGGGTGTTCATTTCGAGGAAGAAGAAATCCTCGCGCTGCGCATCATAGAGGAACTCGACGGTGCCTGCCGATAGATACCCCGCCGCCTCTCCCAGGGTGACAGCGGCGGCGATCAGTTCGGCGCGCTTCGCGTCGGAAAGGCAGGGCGCAGGCGCTTCTTCGACCACCTTCTGGTTGCGGCGCTGGAGCGAACAGTCGCGCTCGCCCAGAGCCATGACGCGGCCCTCGCCATCGCCGAAAATCTGCACTTCGATATGGCGTGCGCGCGGGACATAGCGTTCGAGGAAGACACCCGCATCACCGAAGCTTGCCTCGCCCTGCCGGACGACTGCAGCAAGGCCCTCGCGTACCTGCGCTTCGGTTTCGCACACGCGCATCCCGATGCCCCCGCCCCCGGCGGTCGCCTTGAGGATGACAGGATAGCCGATCTTCGCCGCAGCCTCCGCCGCTTCGTCCTCGCCGGTCAGCAGGCCGGTGCCGGGCGCAAGCGGCAGGCCATGCGCCGAAGCCAGCGCGCGGGCAGAATGCTTCAACCCGAAAGTGCGGATATTGTCAGGCGTCGGCCCGATGAAGGCGATCGCTGCCGCCGCGCAGGCCTCGGCAAATTCGGCGTTCTCGGCAAGGAAGCCGTAGCCGGGATGGATCGCGCCTGCTCCGGTTGCCTTGGCCGCCGACAGTATCGCCGCGACATCGAGATAGGACTGCGCCGCTGGCCCCGGCCCGATGCACACCGCCTCGTCCGCCGCGCTGACATGGAGCGAGCCTGCATCCGCCTCGGAGTAAACCGCCACACTGCGCAGACCCATCGCCTTGCAGGTGCGGATGATCCGGGTGGCAATCGCGCCCCGGTTGGCGACCAGGACGGTATCGAACGTCATGCGGCCACGATCATGCGGACTGGCGTGGGGTTAAAGCCATTGCAGGGATTGTTGATCTGCGGACAATTGGAGACGACCACGATCACGTCCATCTCGGCCTTGAGATCAACGGTCAGGCCGGGCGCGGAAATGCCGTCGACAATGCCGAGCGTTCCATCATCCTCGACCGGGACATTCATGAAGAAGTTGATATTGGAGACAATATCGCGCTTTCCGCGCCCCTGCGTGAGGTTGGCTTCGAGGAAATTGTCGACACAGGCATGCTGCGACTTGGTGTGATGTCCATAACGCAAAGTATTGGATTCGCACGAACACGCGCCGCCGATGGTGTCATGATATTCGACCGCACTGGCGACAATGCGCATCAGCGGGCGGCCCTCGTTCGACAGCAGCACACTGCCGGTTCTGAGGAACAGATTGCCCTGCGCCGCGACCGTATCCTGCGCCGAGTAACGCTCGGCATCGTCAGCGGCGGAATAGATCAGGAAATCGACCGCCTGATTGCCCTCGACATCGACAATCCGCAGTACCTCGCCAGCGGCCACATGATGCAGCCACGGCGCGCGGGCGGGCACGATCTCGTCGTGGATAATGGAGCCGGTTAGGCCGGAGAGGGCCGGATCGCTGGTCATGTTATGCCTTGCTTTTTGAGCGGGTTATCGGCGGTAGTAGTCCTCGGTATTGAGGAAGGCGCGTTGCCCTTCTGGGGTGGCATTGCGCGTTTGATCATCTTCCAGCGTCACCGGCCCGCGCCACGCTGTCGCGCGCAGCGGGGTGCTGTGCCAACCTTCGCGCGGGTCCATCACGTGGGGGCAATTGGCGATCACCACGATCACATCCATCTCGCATCGCAGCAGCACTTCGCGGCCCGGTGCAAAGGGACCGACGACCGGGGTGATCGCTCCATCAGGCTCGATCTTGGTGCCTTTGAACAGGGTTATGCATGGGTGGACATCGCGGCGAGTCAGCCCGTGCTTGGCCGCGCCAAGGATCAGCCGGTCACGCCCGTTGGGAAAGATGCCCGAATTGCGACCCTCACCATATTTCCGTATGTTACTGGCCACATTTGAGACGCCGCAGAATGTGTCATGTGTGCCCGCGCCGTCTTCCAGAATGCTCGCTAGCACCCGTCCCATGTCGGACAAGAGCAGCTTTCCCGCGCCGAGATAGGCGTTCCACTGAACCTTGACAGTGTCGGCCACATTGAGCCGCTCGGTCGGCATTTCGGCATTGAAAATGTTGAGACTGGCGCAGGCATCACCCGCCTTGTCGATAAGCCGCAACCGCGTGCCGCGCGCCAGCCGCCGCGAGGCATAGCCGCCGGGGGCAAGGGTTTCTTCCCACAGCAGGCCTTCGGTTGTGACGCCTTCGGGCAAGTCGGTTGCCACCGGCGGCAGGGTCGGCATGGTTTCAACCCGCGTGCCGCCTTGGGCGCGGGCGTGATCACGGGCAGCTTTGGGATCAGCGGTCGCGCTCATTCCGCCGCCTCCTGCTGTGCGGGCGGCAAATCCTGTTCGTGCAGCGGCGGTAGCAGCGCGGTGGTGGTGACAAGCTGCAATTGCTGCACCCCGCGGATCGCCCGCAGCGCGTCGCACAGCTGCTTCAGTCGCACCGCCGGGCCTTGCACCAGCAGCACTTCAAGCGACTGGTCCTCCTCAAGGAACACGTGCTGGGAGGAGATCACCTCCTTGAGATAATCGACCTGTGTTTCAGCAAGCTGCTGGCGCACCCGCCCGCCCCCGCCTGCGTAGACAATGGTGACCGTGCCGGCGAGCATATCCTCGGGCCGGGTCAGCGCCTCATGTTCGGCAAGCGCGTGGCGGATCAGTTCGGCAATCAGCTGCGAGCGCGACGGCAGCCCGCGCTCCTCCACCATCATGTCGAGCTGCCGGAACAGGTCTGCCGGCAGGCTCATGCTGAGGCGGGCGAGGCGGGAAGGCTCGGTCATAGGGCGATCATTTCAATTATTACCAACTGTGTCAATCGTAATACCTGCCGCAATCTCGGCCTCGGCCTCTGCTGCTGCGGCATTCACCGCCTGCTTGCGGGTCAGTTCGAGGTCATAGACCACCCCTGCGCCGTAGCGGTGCGGCGCGTGCGGATCATGCCGGCGCTTGTCGAGCGTCAGCACCCGCGTGCCGAGCGAAAAAGCCTCTTTGATATCGTGGGTTACCATGATGATCGTGAGCCCGTGTTCCCGCCACAGCCGGGTGATGAGCACGTGCATATCGGCCCGGATACCCGGATCGAGCGCGCCGAACGGCTCGTCCAGCAACAGGATCCGCGGCCGCTTGATCAGCGCCTGCGCGATGGCGAGACGCTGTTGCATCCCGCCCGACATTTGCGCGGGGTAAAGGTCGCGGGCATCGGCCAGCCCGACCGATTCCAGCATCGCTTCCGCCTCTGCCACAGCAGCACGCCGGGCGCTGCCGAATAGCCGCGCGGTGAAGGGAGAGGCTGAAAACTCCAGTCCCAGCAGGGTGTTACCCAGCACAGTCAAATGCGGAAACACCGAGTAGCGCTGAAACACCACGCCGCGGTCCGGCCCGCATTCGGACGGCAGTGCCTCGCCATCGAGCGAAATGCGCCCTCGCGTCGGCGTCTCCTGCCCGAGGATAACGCGCAGCAGGCTGCTTTTTCCGGCACCTGAAGGCCCGATGATCGAGACGAAGGAACCCTCTGTGATATCGAGCGAAATCCGCTCAAGCACGACCTTCTCGCCATACTCGACCCAGACGTTCTTGAGGCTCAGCATCGCCATCAATGCGCCGCCTCATGCGCCCAGCCGAACATCCTGCGGCTACCGCGTGACAGGGCGAAATCCATCACCACCGCCAGCACTGCGATCCATGCGACGTAGGGCAGGATCACGTCCATCGCGAGGTAGCGGCGGACGAGGAAGATGCGGTAGCCCAGCCCGACATCGGCGGCGATCGCCTCGGCCGAGATCAGGAACACCCACGCCGGGCCAAGCGACAGGCGCAGCGCCTCGATCAGGCGAGGCATGGCTTGCGGGAGCGCAACGCGCAGCATCACGCCCCACGAATTTGCTCCCAAAGTCAATGCCTTGATCACCTGTTCTCGCGGCAGGGCGGCGATGTGTCCGCCGACATCGCGGATCATGAACGGCGCCACCCCGATGACGATCAGCGCCACTTTGGCTGTCTCGCCCAGACCGAACACGATGAACAGGATCGGCAGCAGCGCAATCGGCGGGATCACCGCTATGGCGGTCACAAGCGGGCCGAAGGTGGCCCTGAGAGGTGGCAAAGACCCGACAACGAGGCCGACACAAAGCGCCGACAACGTCGCTATGCCCAGCCCCAGCCCCAACCGCCACAGGCTGGCGATGGTATCGGCCCAGAACAGATATTGGCCCGACAGCGGATCGGCTTCGAACAACAGCCCGGCCATCGCCGCAGCCATCGCTTGCGGCAGCGGCAGGATCTTGTCGGCGGGGTTATCGGCATGGCGGGCGGCAGCGGCGATGATGTAGCCGATCGCCAGCACCGCCAGCGGCAGCGCCCCCAATGCAATCGAACGGCCTCGCCCCGGCTGGGCTGTCACCCAGCGCATCGGATCAGAGCTTCCCGTCGGCAGCGGCCTGCATATAGGTCGGGTCAAACCGCAGAGTGATCGCGTTCACATCGCCCAGTGTCTTGCCACCCGGGAAGCTCATGCCGACCGCATCGGCCGATGCCGCGCCCTGACCGAACAACCCTTGGGCAAAGCTGAAATCGCGCACGCGGGTCATGGTGGTGACCAGATCGGGCGAGGCCATTGCTGCCAGTGCAGCCTTGGGATCAGCATAGAGGAAAGTGGTGGCAAGCTGGCCTTCGAAGGCCGCAGCATCGGTCCCTGCCAGCTTCGCCATAGCAGCGCGCGCGGCGGCCCCTTCTGCGTCCTGCTTCGCCATCAGCGCCATCGTTTCGTACCAGATTCCCGCCAGCGCCTTGCCCAGATTGGGGTTCGCGGCCAGCACCTTGGTATCGACCACCATCAGGTCGAGGATTTCGCCCGGAATATCGGCCGAGGTGAACACCGCCTTTGTCCCCGCCACGCCCTTCATGGTGGTGACCTGCGGGTTCCACGCCACAGCGGCGGTGACATCGGGCGCGGCAAAGGCAGCCGCAATGTCGGCATCCGAAGTATTGACCGTTTTCACGTCGGTCAGCTTGAAACCGTTTTTCTCCAGCGCGCGGGCCAGCAGGTAGTGCGACACGGAAAGCTCGGCCAGATAGACCTGCCTCCCCTTGATCCCGGTCACGCTGTCAGCGCCCTTCAGCAGCACCGCGTCATTGCCGTTGGAATAATCGCCGAGGATGATCGCAGAGGTATCCTTGCCGCCCGCCGCCGGGATCGTCAGCGCGTCCATGTTGGCGACCGTAACCCCGTCAAGCTTGCCCGCGGTGTACTGGTTCACGCTCTCGATATAGTCGTTCACCTGCACGAACTTGATCGTGATGCCGTACTTGTCGCCCCACTTCTTCACGATCCCCGCCTGCTCGGCATAGGGCCAGGGCATCCATCCGGCATAGATTGACCAGCCGATGTTGAATTCGGTCCGGGGCTGGGCGGCTTCTTCCTCGCCCCCCGAACAGGCTGCGACCGCAAGCGCGCAGGCGATGGTGAGGAAACGGGCCGCGCGGCGAAGCAGATGGAGCATGATTCGGGGTCCTTTCGCAGTCGCAGCATCCCCGCAAACCGGTCGTTTGTCTATGGGGTATTATTACGATTGATTGTAAAAGTAATATGGGCAAATCTCCGGTCAGGATGGCAGGAAATGCGCCCGCCGGGCGTGATCGTCTCTCCCCTGCCCTCGCACGGAGGCCCAGACACCATGATCCGCACACCCGCCGCCCGCCCGCTCGCTACGGTCATCGCCGCAGCCCTCGCTGTCACCGCCTGCGCCGACGACAGCAGTCCGCCCCCGCCTGCAACCGGCACTGCGCCCGACCTGGTCGAAAACGCGCTGAAGGTGCCGGGCTTTGCCGATTTCCTCGCGGTCGATGGCGATACGGTGTGGGTGACGAATGATGGCCGGGTCGAACAATGGTCGCCCGGCGGCAAACTCGCCAGCACCCCCGTCCCGCGCCCCTGCGGCACGATGGCGATTGCCGCAGGGTCGCTGTGGGTCGCCAATTGCGAGGATGGCGAGGTGTGGCGCATCAACCTGAAAACCGCAGCGGTCGAAGCCAAGATCGCCACCGGCCTCGCCAACCCCAAGGGCGAAACCAATGTGATTGCAGGCGCAGGCTCGGTCTGGGTGCCGAGCGATCCGGAGGGCAAGCTTGCCCGCATCGACCCTGCCACCAATGCGATTGTCGCGACCGTCACAGTGACGCCCGAAACCTGGTATCTCGCCTATGGCTTCGATGCGGTCTGGGCTGTGTCGAGCGAGGGCAAGGTGCTGGAACGGATCGATCCGGCCACCAATGCCGTCACCGGATCAGCCGCGCTCGGCGATACGCCGGGCTTCCTTGCCGCAGGCGAAGGTGCGGTGTGGGTGCAGGAACAAGGCGACGGCACGGTTGCCAAGGTCGATCCCGCAAGCCTGAAAATCGCAGGCCGCACCAAGGTTGGCGATAATCTGAAGTGGGGCGATATCGATGCCAATGGCGGCGCGGTGTGGCTGCGGACAACCGATGACCAGACGATGGTGGTGATCGATCCCGCAACGCTTGCGATCCGCGCCCGCATGGGGCCATCCGTGGGCAGCGGCGCGCTGCGCTGGACGCCGAAGGGCGTGTGGACGTCCGCCCACGACAACCAGACCCTGTCGTGGTGGAGCGCGCCTGCCGCGACCCCTGCACCTGCGCCCTGACATCCGGGCAAAGAAAAAGCGCGCGGGGCGGGTCGCAGAACCCCGCGCGCTTTCCTCCTGACGTCCGGTTGCGATCCCCGAAGGGCCGGGCTTCGTCAGAACTTGTAGCCGAACTCCACCCCGAAGCGCTGACGTGCGCCCGGCGAGATGAACGATCCGCCGAATTCGACCGCGGTGATGACCTCGTTCAGATACTTCTCGTTGAACAGGTTCTCGGCAAAGGCGGTGATCGTCCAGCTTTCGCCTTCCAGCCCGACGCGCAGATCGAACACCCCGAAGGCGTCGCGCTGCGAGACGGAGTAGTCCGCATCGCCGACGAAGGCCGGCAGCGCGAGCGCCGAACCCGGCAGCAGGCCGCTGAACAGCGTCGGGTTGGTGTCGTCCTGCAGCGTGTGGAACCACGTCGGCCCGGTGATGCGGTAATCCGCGCGGGTGACGAAATCGATGCTGTCCGACACCGGCAGATCAAGCTGGCTGCCGAAGTTCAGGGTGTAGTCGGCGGTATAGGGCGACTTGTTGCCCACCGTGACCGGGCGCGAGGCGTTTTCCTTGATCTCGCTTTCGGTGACGTTGGCCGAGCCAAACACCGTCCAGCCATCGACGATTTCCGCCGTCAGGTTGAGTTCGGCGCCGTAGAGTTCCACCTCGTCGATGTTCGAAACCACGCGCAGCAGGCCGAAGCCGCCGACGAAGAATTCGAAGAACTGCATGTCCTCGACCTTGGTGTAGTAGCCGGCGAGATCGAAGGTCACCGCGCCGTCAAGCACAGACCCCTTCACACCCGCTTCGAACGCGCTGGAGACTTCCTTGCGGTACTGGTCGTCGATCAGCACGTTGGTGCCGATGAAGTTATTGAACGCGGAATCGACGATCGCGGCCGAGCCCTGGTTGTTGAACCCGCCCGATTTGAAGCCGATCCCCCAGTTGCCGTAAGCGTTGATGTCGGGGGTCAGTTCGTAACGCAGCGAGATCTTGGGCTGGAACTGCTTGAAGGTTGCCGACTGCGGGCCAAGCGGCTGGACATTGCCGGCCACGATTGCCTGACCGGGGTTGATCGGGCCGCCCGTGATCGGATCGCGCACCGCCGGAACAAGGCTGCGGACATTGCGATCCTCGATGTCGTAACGGCCCGCAACGCTGAGGTTGAAGCGATCGGTCAGATCGGCATCGACCGATGCGAACAGCGCGTAGACATCGGTCTTGAAGGCGTCGTGATACAGCTGCGTGGTCGGGTTGTCGGTACCCGGCGCATTGTACAGCTGGCGGATGATGCCGCGACCGAGGTCTGCACCAAGGCTGACGCCAACCTCGCGGTTGATATGGAGGTAATAGGCGCCGACCTGCCAATTGATGGCGCCATCACCATTCGACGCCAGACGGATTTCGCCGCTGATGTCTTCCTGCTTGCGGATCTGGAACTGGGTGCCGTCGCAGGTGGTCGGGCTGTAAGGGCCGAAGGTCGAACCATTGGCCGGATCGAAGATGAACGGAACCGGGTTGTTGCCGATGAAGGTCGGCTGGTTCAGCGGGAAGCCGGTGAGCGCCGCCGTGCTGGCAAAGCACGAATTCGACGCGGCGACCGATGCCGGCGTCGCGCCGGGGAAGGTGAAGCGCGCGAAATCGGCCGAGGTGCTGTCTGCGGTCAGCGACTGGTCAACATCGCTGTAAAGCACCCATGCGGTCAGCGTTGTGCTTTCGAATTCATGTTCGACCTTGGCCGAGGATTCGAAGGTCACCTGATCGTTGGTCGGGCGGATATTCGAATAGAAGCCGAAGGGATGGGTGTTCACATCCTCGAAGAAGGCCGGGTTGACGGCGGCGAAGTTCGGCAGGTGGAAGCTGGCGTTGAAGTTGATCGACGCGCCCTTGAGGTCGGCATAGCGGGCCTTCACATCAAGCTCGGTATTGGGGCCAAGCTCGGCGACGAAGCGCGCATCCACGCCGAACACTTCCTGATCGTCGATCGTCTTGGAATTGCCGAGGAAGCGGTTGCGGAAGAAGCCGTCGGTGGTCGAATAATTGGCCGACAGCACAAGCCCCGCCGTCTCGCCGATCGGGGTCGCGATGAAGCCGTTGGCAAGGTAGGTGTTGTCCTGCGCCGCGCGCACCAGCATCCCGCCTTCCAGCGCATCGCCGGGCTTCAGCGTCTGGAGCACGATCGCGCCTGCCGCTGCGTTGCGGCCATAAAGCGCGCCCTGCGGGCCCTTCAGGATTTCGACCTGACGCAGCGTGCCCTGGTTCTGGTTCAGCTGCGCGGTGTTGGTCTTGAGGATGCCGTCGACCACCAGCGCGACCGAGCTTTCCGCGTCGCGCGCGCCGTTGATGCCGCGAATGTTGATCTGGGTGTCGCCCGCCTCGGCGGTGCCGGTGACGATGGTGACGCCGGGGGTGAGCTGGATGAAGTCATCCGCGCGCTGCACGCCCGTCTTGGCGAGGGTTTCGGCGCCGAACACTGTGATCGCAGCCGGCACATCGGCAACGCTTTCCGACTGGCGGCGGGCGGTGACGACAATGCCGCCTTCCTCTTCCGCAGCGGGCTGGGTGGCGGGGGCTTCCTGTGCGGCAGCAGGCACGGCAAAGGCAATGGCGCCAAGAGCCGCGCCAGAGGCAAGAACCAAACGGACATTCATAAAGCGGCTCTCCTGAAGAGGGATCGAGAGGGATTGAAGGGGTAGAAAAGGGATCAGACGAGGACGTTGGCCCCGCTCATGTAGACATAGACTTCCTGAAACTTCGGACCGTCATCGCCGGGACGCAGACGCCAGAAATTGGTGTTCTCCAGCAAGGTCACCTTGCCATCGGCATCGTGCAGTTCGGCGGTGAAGCAGGCGGTGATGCGCCCGTTCGCTTCGTCCACGGTGCAGGTGAAATCGCGGTGGATGATGGTTTCGTAAGCGCCGAAGAAATCCTCGAACATGCGGCGGATTTCCGCCTTGCCCGCGTGGCGCGTGAAGGCGGTCTGGACGCAGAATAGCGCGGTATCGTGGAAGCACGCCAGCGCGCCTTCCATGTCCTTGGCATCGACGCGCGCGAAATACTTGTTGAGCGCGAAATCGATGAGGTCAGCGCGCGACAGAGTGGGTTCGTACTGCATCAGGCGTCCCCTTCCTTGAGCAGGTTGTCACCCGACATGTAGACATAGACGCGGTGGAACAACCGGTCCTTGAGGTAGAAGCGGTTGCAGTTTTCATACCGCAATTCGTCGCCGCCATTGGGGGTGATCAGCACCGTGAATTGGGAGCAGACGGCGTTGCTTTCCGGGTCAGCCGTATGGACGAAATTGCCGTGCCAGATGCTTTCGAAGTCAGCGAACAGCTTGACGAACATCGCCCGGATCGCCTCACGCCCGTGATGGACAGTGTTGCTGGTCACTTCGGTCAGCACGGCATCGGGCGTGAAGCAGTCGAGCACCTGGTCCATGACCTTGTTATCGACCCCGTCGAAATATCGCTTGGTGACGATATCGATATAGAAGGGATAGGGCAGCGGCGTCTGGCCGGCACCACCTTCTTGCCAGTCACTCATCAGTACCATCCCTTTCGGATATTGGCGTGCATCGGCACTTCGGGTGCGGGGAAGGCCTTTTTCGAATGGGTGAGGCCCAGCTCGATCAGCGTTTCCAGCTGCTTGTAGGCAACCTGCCCGGGATTGATCACCGGCACCGGCAGTTCCCCCGCCAGGTAGGTCGCGGACTGGTGCATGGTGGTGGAGCCGAGCACGATCACGTCCGCGCCGTCTTCCTCGATGGCGCGCATGGCCTCCGCCTTGAGCTTGGCGAAGACGACTTCTTCCTTGCCGGCCAGCAGTTCGGTCACATCGGGTCGCGTGTTGATCGACCGCACGCTGACGCAGCGGTGTTGCCAGCCGTGCTGGTTCAGCACCTTTTCGTAGAGCGGGAACCACTGCGGCCACATGGTGATGACGCTGAACTTCTTGCCGAGCATCATGGCAGCGGCAAAACTCGCCTCGCCCGGGCCGACGACGGGGATGTTCAGCACCGAACGAAGCGGCCACAGACCTGAGTCGCTGACCGTGTCGATCAGCACGCCGGCATAACCTTCGTCTTCGGCAGTCACGCCGGCCTGGAACACGGTCCAGTCCATCAGCAGCGTATCGTGATAGGAATCGCCCAGCGCCGCGCCCCAGCGCACCGCTTCGAATGTCGGCGCGAAGCCGGGACGCACGAAGCCTTCGGGCAATTGCTGGGCCCGGCCCGCAACCCCTGCTTCATCCATCGCGATCGGTACGATAACCTTGATACGCTGCACGGCATCCACCCCTGTTGCCATTCGTCCCCGCGTTATTGTATACAAAACGCGCCCGTCAAGTCATTTCCAAAATTGTGCCAACAAGGGCCTCGGCGGTGTGTTTTTGTCGCCGCACAGGCTTGCGGGGCGAAGCGGCTGATCACACAAAGGAACAGCATGACCGCACCATCCCCCTCCCCCGCCCGCCCCGCGCTCGTCCCATGAGCCGCGCGTCGGAACAGGCCTATGCCAAAATCCGCGCCCATGTGCTGAGCGGCGCGGCGCGGCCCAATGAACAGCTGACCGAAGACCAGCTGGCGCAGATCGCCGGGGTCAGCCGCACGCCGGTACGTGAAGCAGTGCGGCGGCTGGAGGACGAGCTGTTGCTGGTGCGCAGCGATACCAAGCGGTTGTTCGTGGCCGACTGGAGCCGCGACGATATCGAGGAAATGTTCGCGCTGCGGCAGATGCTGGAATGCCACGCGGCGGAGCGCGCTGCCGAGCGGCTCACCCGCGCGCAAATCGCCGCGATGGAAGCCATCAACCGCACGCTCAAGGACGCGATCGAACTGCCATCACCCGATGTCGCGCAGTTCCTCGATGCCAACCGCGCTTTCCATGAAGCGGTGATCGAGGCCGCCCAGTCGCCGCGGCTGGGGCAGATGCTCGCCAAGCTGGTCGAGGCTCCGGTAGTGCTGCGCACGGCCCGCACCTATTCGCCCGAAGATTTGCGGCAGTCGGCACGCGATCACGACGAGTTGATCGCATCTTTCGCCGCCCGCGATCCCGATTGGGCGCGTGCGGTGATGGGAAGCCACCTGCGCCGCGCCTTCCACACCTTTGCCAAGGCGGTCGGCCCTGCAACGGGCGAGCCGGAGGCATAACAACGCGCATGCGCCGCCAAGAGTTCCGGCAGAAATGACACCCTGATCGGTGATTGCAATTGTATACAAAGTGCGCAATTGACCACCCCTCTCGCATCAGCAACAGGCGATTCACAATGTCAGGCTCACAGCCCTTCGGCGCAATCGAACTGGTCGAGGTTGGCCCGCGCGACGGGCTGCAGAACGAACCCGACATCATTTCGACCGAGATGAAGCTGGCGCTGATCACCCGCATGATCGGTTACGGCGCGCGGCGGCTGGAAGTGGCGAGCTTCGTCCATCCCGCACGCGTGCCGCAGATGGCGGACGCCGAGGCCGTGATCGCCGAGCTGCCAGATCGCGATGATTGCACCTATATCGGCCTCGTCCTCAACAAGCGCGGCGTGATGCGCGCGCTCGCCACGAGAGAGGGCGGCAAGCGGGGCGTCGATCAGGTCGGCTGCGTGATCGTCGCCAGCGACACCTTCGGCTTGAAAAACCAGGGCCAGACCATTGCAGAAGGCCTCGCCGAAACCCGCGACATGCTCCGCTTCGCCCGCGCCGAAGGAATTCGCGCACAGGTCACCATCAGCGCCGCGTTCGGCTGCCCGTTCGAAGGCGCGGTCAAGCACGACACCGTCCTCGCCATCGCCGAGGAACTGGCGATCGAAAGCCCGGAGGAAATCGCGCTCGCCGACACCATTGGCGTCGGGACACCGTGGGAAGCGGGCGAATTGTTCGGCAAGCTCGGCGCGCTGCTCGGCGGCAACATCCCCATGCGCGCCCATTTCCACAACACCCGCGGCACCGGCATCGCCAATGCGTGGGAGGCTTACAAGGCCGGCGTGCGGGTGTTCGACGCATCATTGGGCGGCCTTGGCGGCTGCCCCTTCGCCCCGCGTGCGACCGGCAATATCGCGACCGAGGACCTCATCTACATGATGGCGCGTTCAGGGGTGGACACCGGCATTGATCTCGAAGCCGCAATCGCGGCGAACAAGTGGTTTGGGCAAGTGCTGGGGCGCGAATTGCCCTCGGCAGTTGCACGCGCAGCATAGAAGAAGGACAGGGCATGACTTACAGGTTGGGCGTTGATGTGGGCGGGACGTTTACCGACCTCCTGCTGTTCGACGAAGCGAGCGGCGCATTCTGGCGGAACAAGACTCCGTCGACCCCGCATGACAGCTCCGAAGGCATCCTTAACGGGGTCAAGGCGATCATGGCGCAGGCGGGCATCACCGCCGAGGACATCACCTATTTCCTCCACGGCACCACAGTCGCCACCAATGCCGTGCTGGAAGGCAAGGGTGCGCGGGTCGGCCTTGTCACCACGCAGGGCTACCGCGACATCATGCAGATCGCGCGCAGCTTTGTACCCGGAGGCCTCGCCGCGTGGATCGTATGGCCCAAGCCGCAGCCGCTCGCGCGCCTTGAACACACAGTCGAAGTGCCGGGCCGGATGGATGCGCAAGGGCGGGAGGTTTCCCCGCTTGACGAGGCCGCCGTTCGTGTCGCTCTGCGCAAGCTGAAGAGCGACGGCATCGAGGCTCTGACCGTCAGCCTGATGAATGCCTATCTGAACGGCGCGCACGAGGCCCGGATCGGCCAGATCGCCGCTGAAGAACTGCCCGGCATCCCCGTTTCGCTCTCCCACGAAGTCCTGCCCGAGATGCAGGAATACGAGCGCACGCTCTCGACCGTTGCCAATGCGGCGGTGCGCCCTGTGGTGTCGAAATATGTCTCCAACCTGCGTGACCGCCTGGCGGCCGAAGGCTTCAAGGGCCGGCTGTCGCTGCTGCGTTCCGACGGCGGGTTGATGTCGAGCCAGAAGGCGGAAGAACACCCGGTCAACATCCTCATGTCCGGCCCCGCAGGCGGTGTGACGGGCGCGCTGTGGGTGGCGAAGAATGCGGGCTTTGAAAATATCCTGACGCTGGATGTGGGCGGCACTTCTACCGACGTGGCGCTGATTCAGGGCTTGGAGCCGCGCCGCCAGCGCACGACCGAAGTCGGGCACCTTTCGGTGCGCGCTTCGGCGCTTGACGTGAAGACAGTGGGCGCGGGCGGCGGCTCGATTGCCCACGTCCCGCAATTGACCGGCGCGCTGCGCGTCGGGCCGGAAAGCGCGGGCGCGGTGCCGGGGCCGGTGGCCTATAACAAGGGCGGCCAGCTTCCCACCGTGACCGATGCCAATGTGGTGCTCGGCTACCTGCCGGAAGACCTGCTGGGCGGCAGCTTCAAGCTCGACCGCGAAGGCGCGAAGGCGGCGGTGCAGACCATCGCCGATGCGCTAGGCGTGACGCTGATGGAGGCTGCGCGCGGGATCATCGACATCGTCAACGAAAACATGTTCGGCGCTCTGCGGATGATCTCTGTCCAGCAGGGCTATGACCCGCGCGAATTCGCGCTGATGGGCTTCGGCGGCGCTGGCCCGCTCCACGTCAATGCGGTCGCCCGCCTGATGGGAAGCTGGCCCGCGATCTCGCCCGTCTCCCCCGGCGTGCTCTGTGCGCTGGGCGATGCCACCACGCGGATGCGGACCGAAACGGCGCGCAGCTTCTCGCGCCTCGCCAAAGATACGAGCATTGCCGACCTTGTCACCGTGCTCGACGACATGGCCGAACAGACCCGCGGAGAACTGGTCGCGGACGGCATCCCCGAAGACCAGATCACGTCGCTGTTCGAAATCGACGTGCGCTATGCAGGCCAGGCCTTCGAGGTGCCGCTGACGATCACGCAGGACATTCTGGAAGCGGACGGGATCGAAGGCATCCTCGCCCGTTTCGATGAAGAACATCTGCGGCTGTTCACCTTCAACATGGATACCCCGCACGAGATCGTGAACCTGCGTGCAGTGGCACAGGGGCAGGCCCCTGCCCTTCCCGCCACGCAATTGCCCAAGGGCGACGGCGATCCCTCAGCCGCCAAGATCCGCGACCATACGGTCTGGATCGACGGGGCCGAGCGGCCCGCCGTGATCTACGACCGCGCCAAGCTGCGGCAGGGCGACGTGATCGAAGGCCCGGCGATCATCACCGAAATGGATTCGACCACGCTGGTCGAACACGACTGCCGCGCCGCCGTTGACGCGGTGGGCAATATCCTCATCACTCTGAAGGCGAAGGGCTAAGACCATGCCGGCTCGCATCATCGAACCCAACACCACCCCGTTCCAGAAGGTCACGATCGACCCGGTGACGCTCGACATCATCGAGAACGCGCTGCGCAATGCCCGCATCGAAATGGACGCGACGCTGGTGCGCACCGCCATGTCGCCCGGCATCCGCGAACAGGGGGACGCCTTCCCGCTGATCTCGGACCCCGCCGGCAAGATGATCGTCGGCCAGTTCGGCAGCTTCATCGACGGCTTTTTGAAGCAGTTTGACGGCACGATCGAGGACGGGGACATGATTTTCCTGTCCGATCCCTACTCCTGCGGCGGGGCGGTCAGCCACTCCAACGACTGGCTGGTGCTGCTGCCGGTGTTCAAGGACGGGCGGCTGCTCGCCTACACGGCGATGTTCGGCCACCAGAGCGACATCGGCGGCTCGGTCCCCGGCTCGATGCCCATCGGCGCGTCCTCGATCTTCGAAGAGGGCGTGCGCATCCCGCCCGTGAAGATCTGGAAGCGCGGCGAATACAACGAAGACCTGATGAAGCTGGTCATGCACCAGACCCGCAAGCCGGACTGGTGCCAGGCTGACCTCAACGCGCTGATCGCCTCGTGCCGCGTCGCCGCACGCCGCGTGATCGAAATGGCCGACCGCTTCGGCGACGATGTCTACGTCTCGGCCACGCAGGAACTGCTCGCGCGCAACCACCGCGCGATGAAGGCGCTGCTGGCAATGGCCGTGGCCGAGGAGCCGGTCAGCTTCGAGGATTACATCTGCGACGACGGCAAGGGCTACGGCCCCTACAAGATCCGCTGCACCATGTGGCGCGATGGCGACAAGGTGATCCTCGATTTCGAAGGCACCGACCCGCAATCGGCGGCGTCAATCAACTTTTTCCTCAATGAAAACATGTTCAAGATGTTCTTCGGCATCTACATGATCATGGTCTTCGATCCGCAGATACTGTTCAATGACGGGTTCTACGATCTGATCGAGGTGCGCATTCCGTCAGGCTCGCTGCTTAAGCCGCACTTCCCCGCCGCGCTGTCGGGCCGCACCCATGCGCTGGGCCGCATCTTCGACATTCTGGGCGGGCTACTCGGGCAGAAGACGCCGGAATTCCTCAACGCTGCCGGGTTCTCCTCCAGTCCCCACCTGTTCTACTCCGGGTGGGACAGCCGCGAGGATGGCACGCGGGACTGGTTCCAGCTGTTCCAGATCGGCTTCGGCGGCATTCCGGGCCGCCCGCTGGGCGACGGGCCGGACGGGCATTCGCTGTGGCCGGGCTTCACCAATGTCCCCAACGAGTTCCTCGAACGCTATTTCCCGCTGCGGATCGAGCGTTACTCGACCGCACCTGACAGTGGCGGCGCGGGCCTGCATCGCGGCGGCAACGGCATCCACATGACCTACCGCTTCCTCGCTGACGGCGAGATCGCGATCCATGACGACCGCTGGTTCGTGCCGCCGTGGGGCGTCAATGGGGGGCATCCGGGCGCGCGGGCGCGCAAGGTGCTGGAACGCGCCGACGGCTCGACCGAAATCGTCGGTAACAAGGTTGAAAGCGTCGGCGTGAAGGCGGGCGATCTGCTCCACTTCATCACCTGGGGCGGCGGCGGCTGGGGCGACCCGCTGGCACGCGATCCGGAGCTGGTGGGCCTCGAAATCCGGCAGGGCTTGGTGACGCCGGAAGGCGCCCGCGCCTATGGCGTTGTCGCCGATGGCGTTGGCGCGATTGACGCTGCCGCTACCGCAACCCTGCGCACAGAAATGACCGCCAGCCGCGGCGAGCTCTCGCTGTTCGACTACGGCCCCGGCATCGATGCGCTGCGGGCGAATTGCGAGGTGGAAACCGGCCTCCCCGCTCCGATTCAGCCGGTCTGGAACACCTTCCCCGGCATGCGCGAGGCAGCAGAATGAGCGCGCTACAGGGGATCAAGGTCGTGGAAATGGGCCAGCTTCTGGCAGGCCCGTTCTGCGGCCAGTTGCTCGGCGACATGGGCGCGGATGTGGTCAAGATCGAGCCGCCGGGCGCGGGCGATCCGATGCGCAACTGGGGTCAGGGCGACGAGAAAGTGCAGTGGGAAGTGATCGCCCGCAACAAGCGCTCGGTCACCTGCAACCTGCGCGTGCCGGAAGGTCAGGCGCTCGCCAAGCGCCTGATTGCCGAGGCCGATGTGCTGATCGAGAATTTCAAACCCGGCACATTGGAACGCTGGGGACTGTCGCCCGCGGAACTTCACGCTGCGAACCCGGGCCTGATCATCGCACGCATGTCGGGCTACGGCCAAGACGGCCCCTATTCCGACCGCGCAGGCTTCGGCGGGATCGGCGAGGCGATGGGCGGCTGGCGCTACATTGTCGGCGAACCTGACCGTCCGCCCAGCCGCATGGGCATCTCCATCGGGGACACCCTGTGCGCCACTTACGGCTGCATGGGCGTGCTCGCCGCGCTGCACCACCGCGAAAAGACCGGTGAAGGTCAGGTGGTCGATTCCGCGCTTTACGAAGCCGTGTTGCAGGTGATGGAAGGCCTCGTCCCCGAATATGACCGCAACGGCGTGATCCGCGAAAGGTCAGGATCGGTGCTGAAGGGCATTGCGCCGTCCAATGTCTATACCTGCTCTGATGGCAGCTACATGATCGGCGCCAATGGCGATGCGATCTTTGCGCGGCTGTGTCAGGCGATGGGCCGCCCCGAACTGTCGAGCGATCCGCGCTATGCCACCCACATCCCGCGCGGCATCCATCAGGACGAGCTTGACGCGCTGATCAATGAATGGACCGGCACGCTGACGGTGGACCAGGTCGATGCGCTGATGACCGAATATTCGATCCCCGCCGGCCGCGTTTACCGCGCGCCCGACATGATGGCCGATCCGCATTTTCAGGCGCGGGAGGCAATTATCGAGGTCGAGACGCAGCAGCGCGGCAAGATCAAAATGCAGAACGCCTTCCCCAAGCTGTCACGCACGCCCTCCACCATCCGCCGCCCAGCGCCTGCCGCGCCCGGTCAGGACAATGCCGAGGTGTTCGCTGAACGGCTGGGCATGGATGCGGCCGAGTTGTCGCGGCTTGCCGAGGCGGGGATCATCTGATGGGCGGCCCCTCGGCATCCGACAATTATGCGGGGGTTTATGAGGGGCGGCTCCAGCCCGGCACGCGTCCCGCGCTGCTGATTGTCGATGTGGTGGTGGCCTATCTGACCGAAGGCTCGGCGCTGTTCATGGCAACCGCTGCGGCGGCGAAGGACAGCAACCGGCGGCTGGCGCAAGCAGCTCGCACGGCGGGCGTGCCGGTGGTGTTCACCAACGTCCAGTACCGCGCCGACGGGTCTGATGGCGGCGTGTTTTACCGCAAGGCACCGGTGCTGAAAGCCTTTGTCGAAGGATCGCCGCTCGGCGCTTTCCCCGATGATCTGACCCCCGCGCCGGGCGACCGCGTGTTCACCAAGCAGTATCCCAGCGCCTTTTTCGGCACCGGCCTTGCCGAGGCGCTCCATGCTGACGGCATCGATACGCTGCTGATCACCGGCTACTCCACCTCCGGCTGCGTCCGGGCGAGCGCGCTGGACGCCATGCAATACGGCTTTGTCCCGTTGGTGGTGCGCGATGCCTGTGCCGATCGCCACCCTGCCCCGCACGAGGCAAACCTGTTCGATCTTCAGGCCAAATATGCCGAGGTCATCTCCGAGGCCGAGGCGCTGGCCGTCATCAGCCAGCGCCCCGCCGCCGCTTAACCCCGCCAGCCGATCGACAGGAAGACATTGCGCGGCAGGCCCGGATCAAACCCGCCCCCGCCGCCGGGCCGCACGCGTCCGGCATAGGTTTCGTCGAGGAGATTGTTGATCCCCGCCCCCACAGTGAACCCGCCCGTCACCGGCCATTCGACCGAGGCATCGAGCACCTCGTAACCGGGCAGGAAAAAGTCCGCTACGTTGTTGTCCGCGCCCTGCTGATCACCGACCGAGGTAAAGGTCAGTGCCGCGCGTGCGCCGTCCTTTCCGATCCACGCCAGCGTCGAACGCAGCAGGTGGCCGGGTGCATATTGCGGGGTGAAGCCTTCGGCCACGCCATCGGTAAACTCGGCATCCAGAAGTTGCAGATTGGTCGAGAGGCGCAGGGTGTTGTCGCCTTTCGCGATCCCCTCCGGCCCGATCAGATCGAGCCGTGCGGCCAGATCGATCCCCTGATTGCGCATCGTTCCGACATTCTGCCGCCGCGCTCCGCCCGCGCCGACGGAGCCGAAGGGCGGCGAGGCAGGCAGCGGCCCGGCCAGAAAGCCGACCTGATCTTCAAAGGTGATCCGGAACAGGCTTGCATCGATCCGCAAGGGCGGCACGGGCTCGGCCTGAAGTCCGCCTTCGACGGTGAAGGCATAGGATGCCTCGAATGTCCCGGCCGCGTCGACCCCGGCCTGAAAGGTCACGCCGTCATTATACAGCAGCGGCTTGAACCCCCGGCTGGCATTGGCGACAAAGCGCAAGGTCGGCGCGGCGTCCCACGTCACCCCGATGCCGAACAGCGGCACCGTATCGACATTTTCGCGGTTGCCGAGCGTCCCGTTGGGCGCACCCGGCCCGCCGCCGGTATTGCTGCCAAGCGCAAGGTCGAGGCTTTCGACAACGCTCTGGCGCAGACGTTCCAGCCGGAAGCCGGGGACGATCTGGAGATCGCCAAACCCCAGCTTGACCTCGCCGAAGATCGCAGCCGCATCGCCGCTGCGCTGCACGCGGGCGACCGGCCCGGCCAGCCCGACGAAATCGGCATTGCTCACGCCCTTGTCGACAAACACCGGCGCGTCAGAACTGTGGCCGAACACGCCAAGGGTCAGGCTGTGCTGGCCCTGCCCGCCAAAGTCGCGCCGCGCGCGCACGTCGATTCCGGCCGTATCGAAAGTCTGCAACTGGCGCACCAACACGTTGGCGGTCGGCGTAACCTGCCCGAATCCGCCGCCCGCCTGCCGCCAGCTTTCACGTTCGAACCTGCTGTAGAAAGCGCGAGCGGTTACCTGCGTCTGGTCATCCATTTGCCATTCGATCGCCAGCGTCGGCGCGAAGCGTTCCAGCCGGATGCGGTCGAGCGGGGTCGATCCGTCACGGCGATCAGCTTGCAGACGGGCCGTGGTCAGCCCGCCCGGCTCACCGAAGCGACCCTGATAATAATCGAGCGCCAGCGTCACGGTCACATCGTCGCCCATGTAATGCCCGCGAAGGCGCGCCGTAGTCTGTTCGTGATCGGAATTGACCCGGCGCGGGCCGTCACCTGCTGCATATTGCACGAAGCCGTCAGCGGCAAAGCGCCCATCCGACACAGCCAGATTGGCCAGCGCCGATCTTGCATCCCAATTGCCCAGCGTGACCCGCGCCTGCCCCTCGGCACCGGCCTCGCGCCGCGGGCCGCGCATCACATAATTGATCGCCCCGCCCGGCTGCGGGCCGTAAAGCAGGCCCGAAGCGCCGCGAATGAACTCGACCCGCTCGACCAGTTCCAGCGGCGGGATGTAATAGGCCGCAGGATAGGAATACATGTCCGGCACCGCAGGCATTGCGTCCTGCAAGGTCAGCAGGTTCCAGCTTTCATGCGGCTCGCCCAGCCCGCGATAGGACAGCGAAGCCCACGATCCGTTCGACACTTCGGAAACCAGCAGGCCCGGAATGTCAGCCAGCGCGACGCGCAGATTGCGCCCGGCCACCGGCGGGATTTCATCAAGCATGGCGATATCGCCCAGCTTGCCGGCAAAGATCAGCGTGCCGGACTCGTCGGGCAGACGGTCATTTTCGCGCTTGGCCGAGACAATGATCGAAGTTGCCTGACTGGTACCTTGCGCCGCCTCCCCCGCGTCAGGAGCGGTTTCGGCTGAAGTTGCAGCAAGCGCGGGGACGGCGACGGAAGCCAGCAGCAGAGAAACAAGGGGGCGAGCAAGCGACAAGAGCGGGGACATTGCGACTCCGAATGGGTGAGATAATGTCTCACCCATTCTTGCTATTGCGAATGATTGTCAATCTGAAATCGCAAGCAAAAGCAGAAGGCCAACTTGATCGTCCTGGCGCAAACCACCACGCCTCACGGCCGGGGCGCGCCGACCTTTCTGTCATAGGCTAGCCGGAAGCCGACATTCGATGCGCCCAGCCCCGCATCGCGGCCCTGGCGGCTTTCGGGGCGGTAGCGCTGACAGTAATTCGGCGCGCACAGATAGCTGCCGCCCTTCATCACCCTGCTCTGGAAACCGGGGTTCAGCGGATCATAGGCGTCATTCTCGCTCGGCCCGCGCGGGTTGTCGCTCGCCTTGGGGTCGTGGCCGGGGTGAAACAGATCGGCGGTCACTTCCCACACATTGCCGACCATGTCGTAAAGCCCGAAAGCGTTGGGCGCAAAGCAGCCGACCGGGGCGATGCCCTTGAACCCGTCGGCAGCCTCATTCGTCACCGGGAAGACCCCTTGCCAGCTATTGGCCTCACCTGGGCCGGGCTGTTCCACCGCGTCGGGCGCACCTGCGCTGGCGGCAAACTCCCATTCCGCCTCGGTCGGGAGTCGCCCGCCTGCCCACGCCGCGTAGGCCTGCATGTCCTCCCACGCGAGATGCACCACCGGCTGACCGGCGACCGCGTCAGGCCCGTCGGGGCCGTAGGGCTTTTTCCAGCTGGCACCTGGAACATACTCCCACCAGTCGGCATAGTTGCGCGATGGGCGATCGGGCGGGGTGAACACCGCCGATCCGGGCAGCAGCATATAGGCGGGGATCTGTTCCACCGGCACGCCGAACTGGGCCGGGTCGACGGGCTTTTCCGCCACGCTTACATGGCCTGTCGCGGCAACAAAGGCGGCAAACTGGCGATTGGTGACTTCGTGAGGATCGATCCAGAAGGGGTCAACGCGGGTTTCGCGCGGCGGCCCTTCTTCGGCATAGACCGCGTTGCTGCCCATGATGAAGATGCCGCCCTCCAGCCGGACGGGCTCCGATGACACGGCACGGCAAGTTGCCGCCGTGGCAAAGCCTGCGGCTGACTGCGGCAATTCCGCAGGTTCCGGCGCGCTTCCGCAGGCTGCGGTGAACAATGCCATTCCCAGCAGCCAGAGCGTTCCGGCACGCCCTTCCCCGCTCAACAAGGCCGGCAACGGCAAGGCGCAGCCAGATGATCCGTCAGCACGCATATATCGAGCGGCAAGCCCTGCGGGCCGCCTAGTCGAGACTGGTCTTGGGGAACATCCATTGCTGAGTCAGCGACGGCTGGAACGGCGTCCACTGCCCTTCCTTCTGCGCCAGCCGGTCGGCAATCGCCATCATCACGCTGGGATTGACCCCGAGGCCGCAATGGCTGGCGTAAACCTCGATATTCTCGCTCGGCGTGGCGCTCGGCTTCTGCACCGATCCGCGCCAGTGGACGATGCCATCGGTCTTGGTCAGGATCGAAGTCGTCGGCACCGGCGGCGCTTCATCAAGCTTGCGGAAGCGCCCGCCGCGCATGGCCTCGGGTTCCTTGCCGTTGAGCATCTCGAACAGGCGCGAGGCGCTGGTGTGGTTGCGGTCATCGGAGATCGGGCTGCCGAGACTGATCACCAGCCGCACGCGATCAGGGTGAAGCTTGGCCAACTCGCGCGCCAGCACACCACCAAGGCTCCAGCCGATCAACGAGACCTTGCGCCCGCTGTCGTCATTGAGCCGCATAAGCTGCGCCTCCAGCCGGTCGATCAGGGCGTTGTCCACCCGGACATTGCGTCCGCTGTCCCAGCCGTGCGCGTCATAGCCAAGATCATTGAGCAGCCGCCGCATCGGCATGGTGGAACTGTTGCTGGCCATGAACCCCGGCAAGACCTTCACGACGTGCCCGTCACCCCTGGGCAGTTGCGACAGCATCGGGCGGGTCATGTAGAAGGCGCCAAGCTCGAACATCGCCCGCCCTTCGAACAGCGTCCAGATCCGGCTCGGCGGGCGTGCCGCCAGTTCCAGCTCTGCTTGTACCAATGCCTGTGAGGCCATTTTGTAATCCTTCGTTGTGCCGGTGTTGCGGCCGGTCATGCGACCTTGGCGTTGGCCTTGGCCTTTGCTGCGGCGGTTTTGCGCTTCGCAGCCGGCTTGATTGGGGGAGGAGCGGCTGCCTGCTGTGTAGCAGCCAGCAATTCTGCAAAACTATCCTCGATGCACTTTACGTAAAAATCGGGGTCGGGCAGCAGTTCGCGGTCGGCGGTGAAGGCAATCGTCGCCTCGTCGACATAGCTTTGGACGACATGGCCAAGGCCAAGGCCATCGGTCAGGCACAGCAGGCCCATCATGCTTTCCAGCCGCGCTCCGGTGAAATGGATCGGCACCGGCGGGCCTGGGACATTGGTGACCACAGTGGTGAACGGCGGGCTGACACCGCGATTGGCAAGGCCGAGACGGGTGTAAAGCTGCGCGCCCAGCGCCATGAACAGGGCGGGCGAAACCTTGCTCATCTCCGTCATGTTCCGCGCACCGATCGCGTCCGACATCGCCTTGCTGTTGGCGGTCTGCGAAAAGACGAAAGCCAGCCTTTCGGCCGGGTCTTCGATATGGGTGCCAAGCGGCGCGATCATGGCGGCGACCTGATTGCCCATATCGCCCTTCTCGCCGGTCGAGCGGACCGAGATCGGCGCCATCGCGGTCAGGGTCTTCTTGGGCAAATCGTTCTTGGCCAGCAGATAGCGGCGCATCGCCCCGCCGATAATGGCGAGGAACACGTCGTTGACCTTCGCCCCGTCGGCCAGCGCGCGGATCGCCTTGATGTCGGCCAACTTAAAGCTGCGCCCTTCCACCACACGGTGCGGCGAAATCGTGCGGTTGAAGCGGGACTTGGGGGCAATCATGTCGGCGCTGACAGTGAAGTCCTTCACCACCAGTCCCTTGATCGCCTTTGCCAGCCCCGGTGCGGCCTTGGCGGCGACTTCCAGCTGCTTCAGCGGGTTGGTGACCGCGTTGAAATAGCTCTTGCCCAGCAATTCGATCGGATTGGGGATCCTGCCCGGCTTCCAAGTGTCGGGCCGGGACGGCGGGGGATCATTGGGCTTCAGGGTGTGGAGCGCCTCCATCAGATCGATGCCGCTCATGCCGTCGATAGCGGAATGGTGCACTTTGGTCACCATCGCAAAGCTGCCCTTGGCAACGCCGGGAACATTGTCGAGACCTTCGACCACCGTGAACTCCCACGGCGGGCGGTCCAGATCGAGCGGCCGGGCAAAAATCCGTGCGGCCTGAATGCACAACTGCCGCCAGTCGCCGGGCGCTGGCAAGGCGATATGACGGACATGATATTCAAGATCGAAATCCGGATCCTCGACCCAGTAGGGATAATCCAGATCGAACGGCACGCGCACCAGCCGTTGGCGCATCGTGCGGCTCAGCTGCGCGCGGTCACCGATGAACTGGAGGATATCCTTGAAGCGCACGAAGCTGCCGGGCGCGGTTTCAGGGTTGTAAACAAGGATCGAGCCGATGTGCATCGGCGAATTGCGCGTTTCCAGCGCCACGAAAGACGCATCCATTCCCTGCAATTGGCGCAAGGTTCTCTCCCCGAAACCACCCCTTAAGCGAGGTTTATTGCGCTCAAGGCTAACAGACGCAGGAAAACGGTCAACTTGCCGCCTTCGTCAACACGGTTTGAGCGGCCCGATGCTAAGCCAGAGCCCCGCCGATCGCCTGCGAGCGGCATCAAAACGTGTGGTTGATGCTTGCCAGCGTATCCGGGTCGCGTGTGAATCCACCGTGCGCGATCGCTGACGAACTGAGGCCCGGTCCGCCTTTCACGACAGAGAGAACCAGCGGATCAGGCTGCACGGCGAGCATCGCCCGGATATCGTCGAGCGCCTTTCTTTCCTCCGGCTCTCCGATCCATCCCGTATTGCCTTTGAAAAACCGCTCCATCCCCACAAGGGGCGCGTCGGGGTATGCGGCAGCATTGCGGTTCTCGAGGATACCCGAGATCAGGTAAAGCAGCGAACTCGGGTAGATCGCACCCGCGCCGCTTCCCAAGATCGTAGCCAGCACCGGATCCTCGCGCTCGAAGCGGTCCTGCATCGTGAAGATACGGAAGCTGGCGATCTGCTTGCTCGCCCGCGCCAGCGTATCGGCGAACTTCGTGGCCCGTACGGCCGGAGCGAGGAAATGAACCTCTGCCGGTGGTACAGCGCCGCGCAACTTGGCGGAATCGAGGAACTCGCTCACCCAGATCGCCCCTGCACTATGCCCGACAAGGATCAGGCGGTGACCGCTGCCCGACAGCGCTTCGATCAGTGCAGAGCCCAGATTGCCGCGCTTGAAGTGGTCGGCTGCATCGCGCTTCATCATGTCCCAGATCCCGCTTCCGATCAGGTCGATGTAGAGCTCCCGCACAAGTTCCTCGACCACGGTTGCATGGAAGCCGTGATCGCGTCCGCTCCTGAAACGCTTGATGACCCGCCAGCCGATCTTCGCAGCATGCCTGACCAGCGTGATCATCACCGAAGGCGCAGCCAGTAATCCCTTGCTTTCTTCAGCGAGCGCGGCGCTGCGCAGTTCGGCTTCGATCGCGTTGTCGAGCCGGATGAGCATGTCGTACCCCGCGACCGGATCGCCCGCCATGGCCAGGGCATGGCCCTTTGGCACGCCGCGCGCGGCGGCGGCGATGGAGGCGGCGACTTCTTGAAGCTCGGGGTCGGTTTCCAGCATCGCGGTGAGTTCGGCGTCGACCATGGCCTCATCAACGGCGAGTGCATCGGCCCTCACCACGCCTTCTGCGTTCTGTGCAAGGGCATCGAGATCGGCAAAGGGCGCAGGGCTGTCCGAAGCAAGCCGTGCCTCGATCTCCTCGCTCGACAGTCCGAAGTCGGCCTTCAACAGGCTTGGGCCGACGCCAGGAATGCCGAGGCGCCTCGCGGCGAACTTCAGGATACGATTGAAAAGGATGCGGTAAAGCCGATCATTCTCGAACATATCCTTCCAGTTCGTTGCGATCGTCTCTCCGACGCTGGTACGCCAGATCACATAGATTTGCTCGATCTCGTCAGGCGCGCGGTAGGATTGGGCCGTCTGGCCTGACAACCTTTTGGCCGCATCCATGCCCGCTTCCTCGGAGACCAGCCCGCCGTGCAGATGCAGCAGGATCGTCTTGTTGCCCTGTGCGAGGCGGGATTGGAGAGCAGCCAACGCGGGGGCATCGCTCGCGTCCAGGATCCCGTCCCTCGTTTTCAGAATTGTCGCAGGCATCGCAGGGTACTCCTCGTTTCAAGCAGGTAGTTTCTCGCCGGGGAGCGCGGGCACCAGTCCGTAACGGACCGCTGCGCCGTTACGGAACATGTCCCTGGCCGCTTGGTCTTGAAGGAGGGCGTCACGCGTCTTTTGCCAGGCAGCAATCTTCGAGGGTTGGCCCTGTCGCGGGCCGAAATCAGCTACGACCTTGGCCCCGTCAAGCGCGCCAAGCTTTGCCCAGTGCATCGAGTATTCTATCTTCGCCTTATCGAGCGCGCTGCGCACCGACGCCGCGCCTTGGGGCAGGGTGTCCTTGAGCTTTTTCAGACCCCGCTCGATTCGAGGATCGACGGGGCCAAGCTTGCGGAAAACCTCGAGCACGATATCGCAGATCAATGGCGAAAGCCCGTCGATCTCGATCACCGCGCAAGCAGGGAAACGGGTAAAGGCGAGACTGCCTGCGGGGTTCTTGAGGAAGCGCAGAGTGAACAGGAAGCTCGGGCTTAGCCCCGCAACTGCCTCACGGATGGCGGGTATCGCCTTGGGAACGCTGGCAAGGTCGATCGCGAAGGAGGCGTTGTACAATGCGCCAGGCACATCGCCGGTAATCTCGTCGCCGTGGATTTCGCCCCAGCTGCCGCGTTTGATCGCCTGTGCCGGATCGAACGGCAGGGACGGTTCGGAAAACATGCCCTGACCGAGATACCCATCGAAAACGTTCGGCGCGCCCTGTAGAAGTGTCCGCAGCGCCGCGAGGATATCGGGATCGGGATCATCGACGAATTTCTCGCCGAAGAATTCGATTGCCCCTTTCTCCGGCGAAAGCGCGAAGAGGTTCTTGGCGAGGCTCACGACAGCATCGGCTGGCACCGGACGGCTGCCCGGCATTGATTGGGGCGCAGTTAGGTCTGCGGCGAAATAGACCAGATGCGCCGCCATATCCGCCTTGGGCTGTCCGTTGGCTTCCCGTTCGTCCGGATCATAATGGGGATCGATGGTGAGCTCGTAGAACAGCGGTGTGCGGCCGTCGGCGTGCATTTGGTCAGCGATTCCCTGGAAATCGCCCTTGCCGATGCTTTCCAGCCAAGCGGCGTCGATCGGATGTTTCCACGCCATCACGGCAAGGTCTTCCTTCGGGGTCAATTCAACCACCACTGCGTTGACGATTCCCATGCAACCAAGGTGCACCAGCGCATTGTCGAAATGATCTGCATCGGTGATCTCGCGGCAGACGATCTTGGACGAAGCCGGCCCTCCGCCATGGCGCACCTCGGCAACCAGATTGGCGATTGCAGCGTCAGTGAATACAGGAAAATCAGGACGCTGGAGGAACACGTGATCCCCGTCTCCGGTGACGATGTGCATTCCGCGCACCAGGTTCTGCAATCCGCCATGTCCAAGCCGCGATCCATGGCTCGCTGTCCCGAAGCCACCTGCGATGCTTGGGCCAAGATGGGTGCCGCTGGTGATGATCGAGTGGCCCTGACGCTCGGCCCAGGTCACCAGTTCCCGCAGCCGTGTGCCCCCGCCGCAAACGCATAGTGAGGCGTGCCTTGCCGGCCCTTGCGCCGGGCGCAGATCGTCCGGCAGCATCTTGAGCCAGCTCAGTCCCTCGGCCATAATCTGAGAGGTCGGAGTGCCGATCAACGGCGCAAAGCTCCATCCACGGCCAACAATGCCAGAGGCAAAAGGCCCGGGAATGGGCGTAAGTGGGCCCTGCTCGGTGCGCATTTTCGCGATGTGGTGCAAGGCGTCCATCAGCATGGCCGAGGTCAGCGTCATCGCCTCTTCGACCCCGAGGTCGCCGACATCCGCACAGTGAAGCTTGCGCATCTGCTTGATTGTCATCGCTGGGGGCTGTCCGGGACCAGGCTGGTCACCGACGGTCAGATGATAATTCGACCATGCGGCAAAGGTCTCAAGAGTTGAACTCGGCATTCCTGTGATCCCCCGATGCTGCGCCGACCGATTGCAGCGCGCCGCTTTATTGCAGTATTATTTTGCTCAGCGTCCAAAAAACGTGAAACCCGGCAAAGTCACGCGTAAGTGGAGTTGCGCGTGAGGCGGGGGGATTGATGCCGGGTCGCAAGCATGTGGGAATTCATCGTCTGCAATTGATCGGCTCGTTTGCTCTGCGAGCGCGGGACGAGCGTGTGCTGCGCATCTCCAGCGCCAAGTGCCGCGCCATGCTCGCCTACCTTGCGCTCGCGCCGGGTGGTGTCCGTTCGCGGCAAACGTTGGCCGAATGCCTGTGGCCGAGCGAAAGATACGAGGACAACAAGGCCAACTTGCGCCGCGAATTGTCGAGCCTGCGCCGGATGCTGAAATCGGGCGGAGCCGAAGACCTCCTGATGTGCGACAATTCCTCTGTGATGCTGGCGCTTGACCGGGTCGAGGTCGATGTCCTTGAACTGGAAAGCGGCGGTAAAGCTCGCACCGGTGCCTACGATGAATTCCTTGAAGGGATCGATACGCGCGACAGCGAACCCTTCGAGGAATGGCTCCGCAATTGGCGTCAACGCGTCGACGAGTTGATCGACGAAGCGCGCACCCGCGCCGCCGCGCCGCAGGAAGAACCGCGCACAGTCTCGGACGCTACCGGTATCGTTAAGCGGGCGGGGCCGCCCGAAACATCGCACGAAGCTCCGCCCAAGCCATCGGTCACGATCACCCCTTTCGAGGTGATGGCTCAGACGCTTCAGCCCTGGTGGGGGAATTCGCTGTTCGAAGGCATATCCGCCGCGCTCAGCACTTTCCCGCAACTGCTTGTCGGATCGAGCAACAGCGCACGCACACTCAGCCGCAGCACCGATGATCCACGCCTTCTGGCGGCCAGGCTCGGTGTTGCCTACGTCGTCACCGGCGCGCTGTTCCCCACCACCATCGGCATCAGAATCATCGTCAAACTGATCAAGGGCGAGAGCGGCGAACAGGTTTGGACCGGAACATTCCGTGCCGAGTGCGACGACGAGGGGCCAGACGAACGCATCGCTCTCGGGATCGCCCATGCTCTGTGGACCGCGATCGACGTGGCCGAGCGCAATAACTTCGTGCGCCTGTCGCGCCCGCCTCAGAGCAACTATGAGCGTTACTGGGTCGCCAACGCACTTTATCGCACATGGAATGCGCCGGACATCGCCCGAGCGGCGATTATCGCAAAGGAGCTGAGCCAGCGCGATCCCGCCTGCCCGTGGGCCAATTCACTGGCGGGTTTCTGCAACGCCTGGGCCTGGCTGTTTCAGGCGCTGCCCGATCGTGAGGCTTTGCGTGAAGAAGCCATCGGGCTGGTTGCTCAGGCGCGCAGGAACGGCCCGGACAATGTCGAGACACTGGGATATTGCGCGGCTACGCTGACCATACTCGACGCCGATCTCGACCATGCGGGCAGTTTGATTGATCACGCGCTGCATGTCCTGCCCGATCACCAGCCGGCGCTGTTCTGGGGTGCGTGGAACGACCTTACCCGCAAAAACCCCGAACGTGCGCTGCATCGTTTCAAGCGCAGCCTGCAGGTAAATCCTTCAAGCTGGGTCAAGCCGATTGCACAATGCGGAATGGGGGCCGCCTTGATGATGCAGTCACGGCCCGAAGAGGCGCTGGCACTGTTCAGCGAAGCCCGAATCGCCGATCCCGGATCTCCGCTCGTTGAGATCGGTGTCCAGCTGGCGCAGACAATGGCAAGCACCTCCAGCGCGCCTTCATCCCTGCCAAACACCTGGACCGAGATCGTCCCCTTGCTCTCGAACCACCTCGCCGCGCAGTCGGCCTAGACCTAACTCGCCCACTTTCACGCTGGTTTCACGCTGCGCAGACGCGGCCATGCGATGCCTCCTGCCATCACGAAGGGCGGAGGCATTTTTCATGCAGAAGTATATGGGCCATGGCGACACGGTTTGCCGGACAGACCGCGCAGGCACGACCGGTTCGAACGGCGAGTTCTATTGGGCGGGTGCGGCCGGCGGGAATACGCTCGGTTCTCGAACAATGGGCACCGGCGCGCCATCCAAGGCCTTCGGCTACATGTTCGATGGCGACGGTCTGGCCGAAGACCCGGACGCGTTCGAAAAGCTCGGGCGGCTTGGCAGGGCCATGATTACCAATGCCGGCGTTATCGGCCCCAAGGGCCAGCCCGCGATCCTTACCTATTTCGGCCAGTTCATCGACCACGACATCACCCGCAACACCGACAGTAATCCCGGCAATCTCGATGATTTCTCGGTGGCACGGGACGATGGCAAACTGACAAAAAATACGCGCGATGCCGTGCTGGCGACCATCAAGAACGGCCGGGTTGCCAGCCTCCGGCTCGACAGCCTTTACGGCGAAACGCCGGCAATGCAGGCGTGTTTGCGCAACGGGCGCAAAATGAAGATCGGCAAGACCAGCGCAGACAGGCCTTTCGATATCCCGCGCCTGGCCGATCAGGATGCTGCCTGCGGCATCGCTGGCGATGCCAAAGAGCCGCTTGTCGGCGATCCGCGCAATGATGAAAACCTCGTGGTCGCACAGCTCCACCTTGCGTTCCTGAGGTTCCACAACGCCATTGTCGATCGGCTTGATCCGGGACTGAATAACGAGGCTGCCTTTGCCAAGGCGCAGCGACTGACCACCCTCACCTATCAATGGCTGGTGCTGAACCATTTTGTGCGCCCGCTGTGCGATCCCGATGTGGTGACCCAGGTGCTCGCCAATCCTGTGGCGGAACACTACACCCGGTTCTCTGGCGGGGCTCAGGTGATGCCGCTCGAATTCAGCGTGGCAGCCTTCCGCTTCGGTCATTCGATGATCCGCCCCGGTTACCGCTTCAACGCCAACTTCCCGCAATCATCGCTGGCGCAGCTGTTCCAGTTCACCGGCAGGGGAGGAATGGCCGGGGGATCGCGGCTGCCCGATTCCTGGGTGATCGACTGGAACAATTTCCTTCCCGATGACAATGCTGCACTCATCGCGCGCGGTATCGATGGCCAGATCGCGCCCGGTCTGGATCGGCTGCTGGTTGATCCGGGCTTGCCACCAAACGTGCGCGCGGCGATGGAGCACCTGCCGGTTCGCAATCTGCGCCGCTCCTACGTTCTTGCCATTCCGACCGCGCAGCAGGTGCTTCGCGCCATGGGCGGACAGGCCAACATGGAGCCGCTGACACAGGCAGAGCTTTCGGGGTTTGCAGGCGGCATCATCGCAACAGAAGGCTACCTCGATCAGACCCCGCTATGGCTCTACATTTTGCTCGAGGCGGAGGTCCGCACCGGGCGCCAGCGCCTGGGCAAGCTTGGCAGCCATATCGTGGCCGAAACGCTGATCGGCCTGCTCGCCGAAGACCCGGAATCGGTACTCTACGCGGGCCAAGGCGGTGGCGGGTGGTCCCCGGCAGACGAGCCGGTCTTCACCAAGCCGATGAACGGGCTTGCAGACATGCTGCGCTTTGCTGGCGTGTTTTGACCAGAATAAGGGGAACACTGATGACACATACTTCCGCACGCGCGACTTGCGTCGCTGCAGTCGCCCTGCTCGGTTTACCACTTGCCGGGTGTGGAGGCGGCATGTCACTTGCGTCTGCCCAGGTCGAAAGTCCAATCATCCGAGGCGAACCGCAGGAAACCCGGCGAGTGGTCCTTAACTGCGCCCCACCCTACAGGTCTTCGACAGTTTCCACCACAAATGCCTCTGCTCAGTCCTTTGCAGTGGGCAATGTTCTGGGCGCTTTCGCGACCGACTTCGTGTTCAATCTTGTCGAAAGTGGTCTGGAGCAGGCGCAGGCACGCCGCAACGCGGCCTATTCCATCAGCGGGATCGCCAATGAATGCGATTTCGCCAAGATCGACGTCCACCCCAATGGCAATTTCCAGACGACGGATCTCTTCCTCGAACGGGCGCAATGGTCAGGTCAATCGGGCAGTACACTGTCAGCAAAGCCGGCCTTCCGACTGAAGGCCGAACTGTCTTACCGGCCGCGTGTCGTCGGCGACGACAAGTTTCTCGAGCTTCAACTGCTGCCGACCGAACTTACTTTTGGCCGGACCGCGGCGCAAACGCGGGGTAAAGGCGAGAAGCGCGTCATCGTGCTGATCGGCTTCTCCGACAACACCGCTCTGGGAAGCGACGCGGCAACCAGCGAGACCCCGATCGTGTCGGCCTTGCGTCTCGATTTCGGAAAGTTGCAGGATGGCCGCTTCTACACCAGCGATATGATCCGCCATCTCAAGACAACCGCGCTTGTCCCCATGCCAGCCTCCTCCAGCCCGGTCGTCACAGCACTCGTCGTGGAGACCGAGGACGAGATTCTGGCGCTCAAGGCGCTTTCGAGCGCGTTCAGTTCCAACAGGGATTCGCTTGAATCGCTGATTGCGGGTGGCAAAGACGACTGACGGACGCGGGAAAAGTGAAAAAGGGGGTGCGCCATGCAGAGGTTGAAAATCGCAATTGCGTTGTTGGGAGCGGTTTCAGTGAGCGGCTGCATGTCGACACGCGGCGGGCAGGATATCGACTGCGCTGGTTTCGATCGCTTTGCAAAGCCCATGGAACTGGGCTCGATCATCGAGACGATCGTACTTGATCCCGGCTTGCCGGGCTCTTCCGGCGGCAAGGTCCCGCTTGCAGCCGGCTCCTTCGATCTCCGCGCCGCTCAGCCGATCGACGACCTGTTCGAGCCTGCCCTTTCGGGCGATCCTGAAAAGCTTGCCGCCATGTCAGAAGACCGCGAAAGCATCCTGCTGCTGTCAGGAGGCGGTCAATGGGGAGCCTATGGTGCAGGCCTGTTCCTCGGGCTTGCATGCCCTGCCGACAGGGTCACCGACCGCCACGGCGGCACTCTCCCTTGCCACGATGCCGCCGGGAATATCGACACCAAGGCGCTCGATTTCTCAAAGCTCGATGAATTGAACATCAAGACGATCACCGGTGTCAGCACCGGCGGCTTGCAGGCAACCCTGCTGATGATCGTGTTCGATACCGGCCGCGACGAGGAAATACGGGCAGCCGCGCTGGGTCAGCTGGTCAAGAGCTATCTTCCCGCCAGACAGAGCGACCTTGTCAATCACACCGGCTTTCCGCTCACAGTTTTCACCGGCTCGGTCGCCGGCACCGCCCCCTTGCGGCGGCAGGTCGCCAGCGTTTACGAGGACAAGCGCCCCGTCACGCCGGAAAGGAGCTTTGTGGAAGAGCTCCTCGGCGGATTGGACACGGCGCGAGTCGATGCGCTGATCGGCATCGTCGATGCATCGGACAGCCGGTTCAAGAGCGTCAACATCAACGGGATGCTCAGGGACATCCGCAGCGAAAGCGCTGATCCGGCGGTGTCCGTCGCGAGGGCTTCGCGCTGCATGCAGGCTGCAAGCCTCGCCTCGTCCGCGATGCCCGTCTTTCACCAGCAGCTGCGCGTCGTGGAAGGCGAGCGCCCCGGGTCCGGTCAGAAACGCGTACCCAACACGCTGTTTGACGGCGGTGTCCGGCGGTCGGTGTTCGCCGAATATGTCGGTGCAAAGGCCGCGCAGGCGGTAAACGTCGCTCCGGCGATCCATGCCTATGGCCTTGCCTCGACAAACCTGACCAGAAGACAGCGCGATGCCCTCGATAAGGAAGCTCAGCTTGCAAATCTGCTGGGGCAGCGTGACACGATGGGTCTGAACGCTGCCGAAGATGACAAGGCCGCACTTGGCGTGTTGATCGAGCAGGCGGCAGCGCAGACACAGGCGGCGAAAGCGGCTCTTGCCACGGCTATCAAGGATGAGCTTGCCGCACGGGACCGGCTGACCGCATTGAAGGCGCGCGCCGCAGCGCTTCCCAATGTCTATGTGCTGCGCAACGGCCCAACCACGCGCGCCGAAGATACCGAAGTCGACGCGATCAAGAGCGCCGAACCGCAGGCGATGCGCGCCTACGACATACTCGTCAACGAGCTCGAGGTTGGGTCGATCGCGGCACTCAGGCTGCAGAACCCGCTTGGCGAAGTCTTTCTCAGCACCGCAGAGGGGATCGCGACCAATGACGTTGCGAACTATGGCGCGAAGTGTCCCAAGCGCAAAAAGATGATGTTCGATCCGACCTTCATGCGATGCCTCCTGCTTACGGGAGCACAGCGCGCGCAGCAGGATGATGGGCCGTGGTGGCCATTGCCCTACGGCACAACAGGGAAAGGGCCAGAAGCGGAGAAACCTGATTGATAATGTACAGGTTTTCTCAGGATCGTCCGATCCTTCGCTAGATCAGGTGTGCTACGGCGCCGCTAGCGCGATGGCAGGGCCCGTCTGGATACATCGCACAACCGAGCGCGAGCCCCCCGGCACGCGTGGCTGGATCTTTTGTGGACGGCTGTGGCGATTGTCGTCACCCCTGCTGAAGCTGGGGCCGAGGTCCACGAACCTCGACGTTCGTCGCCTAAAGTTTCAGAATTCAATACGAAAGTGGCCGGGGCGTATCAATCTCCCTCCGGTGGCGGTCACCAACACTAGCCCCAAGCCACGCGCAAAAGTGCTTTGAAGGTTTCGGCCCGGCTTTATAGGGTCAGCCGCTCGGCCGCTTTGATCGCCCCGCGCCCGGCTTTTGGACTCTGAAGCGCCGATAAAGGCAGGTCAGCAGGATTTTGCATAGCCATGAATTATCGCCACTCCTTCCATGCAGGCAACAGCGCCGATGTCGTGAAGCACAGCCTGCTGATCGCGCTGGTGCAGGCCTTGCAGCGCAAGGACAGCGCGCTCACCCTGATCGACACTCACGCCGGCTGCGGGCTCTACGACTTGCACGGCGAGCAGGCCGGGCGCACCGGTGAGGCCGCGAAGGGCGTGCTGCGGGCCTTTGCCGACCCTAACCCCTTGCTGGACGATTACCGCGCCGCCGTACGCGCGGTGAACGGGGTGGAAAATGTGGAGGCCGAACCGCGCCTCTACCCCGGCTCACCGCACATTCTGGCGCAGCTTCTGCGCCCGCAGGACGCCTTGATTCTCAACGAAAAGCATCCCGAGGACGCCTATGCCCTGCGCGGCGCGATGCGCGGCTTAGCCGCTGCCGTGCATGAACGCGACGCCTACGAGTTCTGGCTGGCGATGCTGCCCACCCGCACTCCGCGCGGCGTGGTGGTGGTCGATCCGCCGTACGAGCAGACAGACGAGCGTGCCCGCATCACAGCCACCATCGCCGCGGCTCACCGCAAATGGGCGCACGGCGTGACGGTGATCTGGTATCCGCTGAAAGACCGCGCAGCGCATGGTCGGTGGAAGGATAAGCTGCGCCAGCTCGGCATCCCGAAGTTCATGAGTGTCGAGCATTGGCTGTATGATGCCGATCAGCCCGGCATCTACAACGGCGCGGGGCTATTCATAGTCAACCCGCCCTACGCCTTCACGCAAGACCTGCCGCCAGTGCTGGACGCCCTGCGCGCAGCACTCGCGCCGGAGGGACATAGCAGCAAGGTCACGGCCGATTGGTTGCGGGACTAAGCTACTGACCGCCTAACCCTGCACAGCAGTACAGCGCACCACAGCAAAAGCGCGCCGTTCCCGGTGTGAATGGCACTCACCAATCGTACAGACAGAACGAAACGAGAGGTCACCTATCCTTAGAGGCGGCGCAGCGATGGAGTGACGTGCAAGAATTCCAAAGAAGCCGCTCTCGCATCGGGAGCGCTAACGGGAACGGACCCCACTTGGCTGGAATTTTTCAA
>Ga0209812_10000361_pt1 | contig 42412 bp, 54 predicted proteins | sample JI71714BDNA_FD_187502 | JGI IMG/M metagenome (GOLD analysis project Ga0209812, IMG submission 187502) | Wastewater effluent complex algal communities from Wisconsin, to seasonally profile nutrient transformation and Carbon sequestration -... | ecosystem: Engineered > WWTP > Effluent > Algae...
GCTGTTCGCCCATGAAAGCGGTACGCGAGCTGGGTTCAGAACGTCGTGAGACAGTTCGGTCCATATCCGGTGTAGGCGTTAGAATATTGAGAGGAGCCTTCTTTAGTACGAGAGGACCGAGAAGGATGCACCTCTGGTGTACCAGTTATTGTGCCAACAGTAAACGCTGGGTAGCTATGTGTGGAGTGGATAACCGCTGAAAGCATCTAAGTGGGAAGCCCACCTCAAGATAAGTATTCTCATCACGTAAGTGAATAAGGTCACGGTAAGACTAACCGTTTGATAGGCATTAAGTGTAAGTCTAGTAATGGATGAGCTAAGATGTACTAACAGACCGAAGACTTGAATTTTTTTAATCTAATAAAAGTACTTTTCATAAAGTACTTTTTTACTTTGGTGTTTTTAGTGTAATCGGAACCACACTGATCCATCTCGAACTCAGTTGTGAAACGTTATAAATCGACGACAATACTTGGAGGGGGACCTCCTGGGAAGATAGTTCAATGCCAAAGTTTAAACTATTATGATTTGTTAAGAGGAGTATTTTTGGTTCAATGTAAAGTTTGAAATCAAACCCAATTCTAAAATTTATATTTATTTTTATTAGTCTAACTTTATGGTAACGATACTTGTGTTTTGTATAAACACAAGTTAATTAACAAATACAGAAGTAAAATGAAACGATAAAAATAGTAAATTCTATATATGCAATTCTGACCTTAAAAGTTGAAATCTTTTGATTATTTTGATTATAATATATCTTTTGATTATAATATATAATATATAGTGTATTTAATTTAAATATTTCAAAAGGATTATCATTTATGGATACTCGTTTACTAGTAATTGCTGTACCATTATTAGTGGCAGCATCATGGGCTTTATTTAATATAGGTCGTTTAGCTATTCAACAAATTCAACGTTTAACACGTTAATTTTTCTTATTTTCAAACGAAAATAGAAAAATATCAGTCATATTTGACTTTTAAAAACATCTAATAAAATTATAAAAAATTATGTCTCATACTGTTAAAATCTACGATACATGTATTGGTTGTACACAATGTGTAAGAGCATGTCCAACAGACGTTTTAGAAATGGTTCCATGGGATGGATGCAAAGCAGGTCAAATTGCTTCATCACCTCGAGTTGAAGACTGTGTTGGCTGCAAAAGATGCGAAACAGCATGTCCCACTGATTTCTTAAGTGTTCGAGTATATTTAGGAGCTGAAACAACTAGAAGTTTAGGTTTAGCTTACTAATTAAAGTTTTAATAAAACTAAGCCGGAATGTTTAATAATATTTCCCATCACTTCATTTAGTAAATAATATAACTAAATGAAATAATGGGAAATATTACTTTTTTATTTTTAATTTTAATCATTTCTTCAAATTATACTAAGATGTTCTGATGGAGAACTTGCACTTGCATAATATTTTTTTTCCATTTGACCAGCCAAATAACCTATACGACCTGCTTTTACAGCTAGGTTCATTGCTAACGCCATTTGTGATGGATTCTTTGCTTGAGCTACGGCAGTATTTAACAAAACGCCACTAGCACCTATTTCCATTGCTTGGGTTGCTTCACTAGGAGTCCCAATTCCTGCATCTATAATTACAGGAACACTTGAATTCTCAATAATAATTTTAAGATTTGCTAAATTGTTTAAACCTTGACCAGATCCAATAGGCGAACCTAAAGGCATCACTGTTGCACAACCTAAATCTTCTAAATGAAGTGCTAACATGGGATCTGCATTTATATAAGGTAAAACTGTGAAACCTTTTTTAATAAGAAATTCTGCCGCTTTCAATGTTCCAATTGGATCAGGTAGGAGATATTTTGGATCCGAAATAACTTCTAATTTTACAAAAAAATTATCAATTTGTCCAATTTGACAAGCTAACTCGTGTCCTAAAAAAGCCATTCGAATAGCTTCTTCGGCCGTTTGTGAACCGGCAGTATTAGGTAATAACCAAAGTTTTTTCCAGTCTAATTTTTTTAAAAAGCTTGTACTATCATTTCTAAGATCAGTTGGGAGACGTCTAATAGCAACAGTTACAATTTCACAGTCACTATTTTCAATACTTTTTATAGCATCCTCAGTCGTTTTATATTTACCCGTACCTAACATTAGACGAGAATTAAAAAATTTATCCCCAATTTTTAACTTATCAATATTATTTTTCATTAATAGATTTTTATTAGAATTACTCCCCAGGTAGGATTTGAACCTACGGCCAATCGGTTAACAGCCGATTGCTCTACCACTGAGCTACTGAGGATATATTACTAATGTTAGTCTACCATAATTTACTTTTAATTACAATAATAATTTTATTAAAATTATTATTGTTTATTGAAGACTAAGAATCTTAAAACATTAGAATCCATCTTTAAAATATTTGAGAAATTACTAATATATTTCGGCATACTTGAAAAATTCAGCTGAATATAGTTTCCTTTCATTTTTTTATCAATCGGATATGCTAAATTATGCTTACCTCGAGAAATTACAGAAATATCACAAACACTAAATTTTCTCAAATTTTTTGCATAATTAAAAACCCATGTCTTTAACTCACTATCATTAAACTCTTCAGTTAGAAGAATCATTATTTCATATTTTCTTAGTAATGACATAATATTTTAATCTTATCAGAATTGAACCTATACTACTTGCAAATAGAAATTAATGTCAATTATAAATTTTTATTTTTTTATGTAAATTGCTCTTAGTTAATTAAATAATTTTAGATTGATGAAAAGGTTTAATAAATAGACAAAATCAAGTCTTTTTTTAGTAGAATGATATATTAGAAGATAATTTATATAAAAATATTATTGGAGAAATTTCATGGATTGGAATGAAATTCAAAACTTTTCATCAAATATAGTTTTTGGAATTTTATTATTTGCAATGATAACGTATTGGGTAAATTTATCATTGTTTAGTAACTCAGATTTATTAACAAGAGTCGGAAAAATTAGTACTATTCTTGCAAGTGGAATTTTATTTTTTATTCTTTGCTCTCGTTGGATTGTAGCCGGTTATTTTCCATTAAGTAACTTATATGAATCCTTATTATTTTTAACTTGGTTGTTACTGACTATTTATTTATACGTTGAAACAAAAACAAAAAGCAAATTAATTGGTTCTGTTTTAATTCCTGTAGCATTATTAATTAATGGTTTTGCAAATTTGACTTTATCGCCGGAGATGCAAAAAGCAAGCCCTTTAGTACCTGCATTACAATCAAATTGGTTAATGATGCATGTAAGTATGATGTTATTAAGTTACGGAACTTTAATAATTGGTTCGTTATTATGTATTTTATTTTTAGTAATTTCGCGTTCGAAAGATGTAGATCTAAAAATAATTGATGATTCATCAGTACCGCTTTATAATATTATGTTAGATTATTATGAAGCAAAGTTATTAGCTCCTTCGACTGAGATTTCGGAACTTGGTAAGTTAAAATTATTACAAAGTTTAGATAATTGGAGTTATAGGATTATAGGATTAGGATTTCCTTTCTTAACAATTGGGATAATATCAGGTGGTGTTTGGGCAAATGAGGCATGGGGTTCATATTGGAGTTGGGATCCAAAAGAAACTTGGGCTTTAATTACATGGCTAGTTTTTGCTGTTTATTTACATGCTCGAATAACAAAAGGATGGGAAGGTAAAAAAACCGCTATCCTAGGTGGTTTAGGGTTTTTTGTTATTTGGATTTGTTATCTAGGTGTTAATTTTTTAGGAAAAGGTTTACATAGTTATGGTTGGGTATCATAACTATTAACCATGATTAAAAAACTTATTTTACTTAAGTTTTTTAATCATGGTTAAATTTCGAATTTTTAAATCATACGACTATGCAAACTTGCTCTTACTATTTATTATTTAGTCTTTTTTTCTAAAGAATCGTGACGCTCGCCCCGCAATTGTTGTTTTTGGTTTATCATCCCCAAAACCTATATTTTGCGTAACTAATAAATTAGAATCATTCATCTCTGATTTTGGAGTCTCCTCTTTTTGTTCTAGAACTGGAATTTTCGGCTCATTTTCCATTGATTGATCTAAAAGATTAGGATCGACATCACTAAAATCAACTTCAACTTCTAATTCATTCATATAAGTCATTAAAGTACCTTCGACTTTTTTACGACGAACATGAATTTTAGTATTTGGATATAATGTTTTTGATAAACATTGTTCTGCAAGTGTGTCTTCTAAATATTTCATAATAGCACGACGTAATGGACGAGCACCATAAATTGGATCATATCCTTCATCAGTTAAAAATGCTTGAACTGATAGATCAACAAGCAAATTAATACCTTTATCTTTTAGTCGGTTTTGAACTTGTTTTATCATTAACTCGCAGATTTCCCATATATCCATTCGAGTTAAATGATTAAAAACAATAATTTCATCAATACGGTTTAAGAATTCTGGTCTGAAGAAATTTTTTAGCTCATCATTTACTAATCGTGTTACACGTTCAAATAATTCTGGATCCTTAATAGCTTCTGGTGCAGGTTCCCACCCTATCACTTCATCGGGTGTTATCTTAAATCCGCCCTCTCCTTGTTCAGATTTAGACTTAATTCCACTTTCACGTTCAATGATTTTAGATCCTAAGTTTGTTGTCATAATGATTAGCGTATTTGTAAAATCAATTACACGCCCTTTTGAATCTGTTAAACGACCGTCATCTAAGATTTGTAACATTAAATTAAAAACATCTGGATGAGCTTTTTCAACCTCATCTAGTAGTACAACAGAATAAGGTTTTGAACGAACAGCTTCAGTTAATTGACCACCTTCATTATAACCTACATATCCTGGTGGTGATCCGATTAATTTTGCTACGGTATGTTTCTCCATGTATTCTGACATATCTAGTCGAATCATACTCTCTTCGCTACCAAACATATAGTCTGATAATGCTTTTGTTAATTCTGTTTTACCTACTCCCGTAGGACCAGCAAATATAAAACTTGCAATTGGACGATTCGGATTTCGTAATCCAACACGAGCACGACGAATTGCTTTTGAAACCGCTACAACTGCGTGTTTTTGACCAATAATTCGTTCATGAATTGTATCTTCCATTTTTAAAAGACGAGCAGACTCTGATCCTGTGATTTTTGTAACGGGAATTCCAGTCCAATTTGAAACAACTCCTGAAACGTCTGTTTCAGTAACCATATCAACATCACGTCTAGTAAATCCTCTAGCTTCACTCGTTAACGCCGACTGCTTCATAATTCGAATATGCGTTCGAACTTCCATTTCATGATCTAAAAGTTGTTTTGCAGCTTCAAAATCATGTTCTTTAATACACTCTTCTTTATCTTTAATCGTTTCTTGAAGTTCATGCATTAAACTTCTTAATCCTAATGGTAAACGACGATTTTCTAATCGAACTCGTGCACCAGCTTCGTCCAATACATCAATTGCTTTATCTGGTAAGTATCTATCTGCGACATATTTATCTGATAAAATTGCAGCTTGTTCCAAAGCTTTATCATGATAACTTAAAGTATGATGCTGTTCAAATTTTGATCTTAAACCACGTAAGATTTCAATTGTTGTACCTACACTTGGTTCTTCAACATGAACAGGTTGGAATCGTCTTTCTAATGCAGGATCTCGCTCAATGTATTTGCGGTATTCATCATTTGTTGTTGCACCAATACATCTAAATTTACCTCGGGCTAATGCTGGTTTTAAAATATTTGCTGCATCAACAGCACCTTCTGCAGCACCAGCTCCAACTAGTGTATGAATTTCATCAATTACGATAATAACTGCTGAATCATTTTGAGCCTCTTCAACAATTCGTTTTAATCGTTCTTCGAATTCCCCACGATATTTTGTACCAGCTAAAATTGACCCTAAATCTAAGGCCATAATAAGACTACCATCTAAGAAATCTGGAACTTTTTCTGTTAGAATTAGTTGTGCTAAACCTTCAGCAACTGCAGTTTTCCCAACTCCAGGTTCACCGATAAGAACTGGGTTATTTTTTGTTCTTCTTGCTAAAACCGCAATAACATCATCGATTTCTTTTTCACGTCCAATAACTGGATCTAAATTGCCATCAATAGCTTCTTTTGTTACATTTTCGGCATATTCATCTAAAGTTGGTGTTGGACTACCTTTCTTTTCACGTTCTAATAAAAATTTTTCAGCTTGTGTTAGAGGACGTAAAATTTCTTCTTGAGTTTCTTCAATATAAGTTAAAATTAAATTTCTTAACTTGTGAATATCGACATTTAATTTATCCAAAGTTCGCATTGCAACACCATCAGATTCAGCAATAAGTGCTAGTAATATATGCTCAGTTCCAACAAAGTTTTGACCTAAATCTTTTCCTTCATGAACTGCCATCTCTAAAACTCGTTTTGCTCTCGGAGTAAAAGGAATCTCTGATGCTACAAATCCTGTTCCTCTTCCAATATATAGTTCGATTTCTTTACGAGCTTTTTTCAAAGTAACTTTTAATTTTTTTAAAGCTCTTGCTCCAATTCCATGTCGTTGTCCAATAACTCCTAATAAAAGTTGTTCTGTTCCTACAAAATTATGGCCCATACGGCGAGCTTCTTCTTGTGAAAGCATAATAACTTTTATAGCGCCTTCAGTAAATTTTTCAAACATCGATTTTATTCTTTAAATTTAAAGAGTTTTGATTCTATTCACTTTGTTTTACATTATACATTAATTTGAATCTGAATTTTAAGGGAAAATTGGAATAGGATCTACTGCAATATATGATATAATATAATGTATAGAAATAAAAAACAAAAAAGATAGGTCTGGCGGTATGGCCAAGTGGTAAGGCAGTGGATTGCAAATCCTCGATTCCCCAGTTCGAATCTGGGTGCCGCCTTAGAAATTTTAAACGATAATAAAATTTTTAACTAAAACATTGACTTTTGATTAATTATTTAATATAATTTAAACAGTATTAAAATTATATTAGGGAATGTGGTGGAATTGGTAGACACGACGGACTTAAAATCCGTTGCCTAGTGATAGGCGTGAGGGTTCAAGTCCCTCCGTTCCCAATAAACTTTAAAGCACTTGATTAATAATTATAGAAATATTTATATTGCATATAGAAACAAAATCCGATTTTAATATTTTTTATCTCAATTTTATAACTAAAAAAACTAAAAAAAATTTCAACTAAATAGAATTTTGTTTATCTTAAGTAATATTACTTAAGATAAACAAATACGATAAAATACCCCAGCAGGCAAATCAGCTTCTGATAAGACATCAAAAATTGGTACCTCAGAGTTATAATAAATTTCTAGAATTCTTTTATGAACTCTAATTTCAAAATGCTCTCTTGAGTCTTTGTCAACGTGTGGTGATCTTAATACACAATAAATACGTTTACGCGTAGGTAAAGCAACAACCCCAATAGAATTTAAAGGAGTATTTTGTAAAATATTAACAATCTTTTGACATGAAGAATTTAATAGCTCATGATTAAAAGATTCTAATCTGATACGAATTTTTGAATTCGCTGTTATATCCATAAAATTTTTTAATTATTTAACAATTTTAGAAACTACACCTGCACCAATCGTACGGCCACCTTCTCTAATGGCAAAACGCATACCTTCTTCAATTGCTACAGGATAAATTAATTCAGCCGTCATTTTAATACGATCCCCTGGCATTACCATTTCAACTTCTGTACCATCATCAGCAGTAAATTTCGTAATTGAACCTGTCACATCAGTTGTTCGTACATAGAACTGTGGTCGGTAACCTGTAAAGAATGGTGTATGACGACCACCTTCATCTTTTGTTAATACATAAACTTCTGATTCAAAGCTTGTATGTGGAGTAATTGTACCTGGTTTTGCTAATACCATTCCACGTTCAATATCATCACGAGTAATACCACGTAATAAAATGCCTACGTTATCACCCGCAAATCCTTCCTCTAATGTTTTTTGGAACATTTCGATACCTGTAACTGTTGTTGATCTTGTGTTTGTTACTCCAACAATTTCAACGTTGTCACCAATTTTAAGGATACCACGTTCAATACGTCCTGTTGCTACTGTACCACGTCCTGTAATTGTAAATACGTCTTCAATTGCCATTAAAAACGTTTTTTCTGTATCACGTTCTGGAGTTGGAATATATTCATCAACAGCATCCATTAATGCAAAGATTTTATCAACCCATGGGTTGTCACCTCGCTTTAACTCAGGATTTGAAGTTATTGCTTCAATAGCTTGTAACGCTGAACCTGGACAAATTGGAATATCATCTCCTGGGAAATCATATGCTGAAAGTAGCTCACGAACTTCTAATTCTACTAATTCTAATAACTCAGCATCATCTACTTGATCTTCTTTGTTTAAAAAAACAACGATATCAGGTACACCTACTTGTTTTGATAATAAAATATGTTCTCTAGTTTGTGGCATTGGGCCATCAGCTGCTGAAACAACTAAAATGGCGCCATCCATTTGCGCTGCACCTGTAATCATGTTTTTAACATAATCCGCGTGACCAGGGCAATCAACGTGAGCGTAATGACGTTTTTCAGTTTCGTATTCAACGTGCGCAGTATTAATAGTAATACCACGTGCTCTTTCTTCTGGTGCACCATCAATTTCATCATATGCTTTTGCTTGAGACTTACCACCATCTAAAGCTAAAGTTGCAGTAATTGCTGCAGTTAGAGTTGTTTTACCATGATCTACGTGACCAATAGTACCAATGTTAACATGAGGTTTTGTACGCTCAAATTTTTCACGTGCCATTATAAAATTCCTTTAAATTTATTTATAAATATATATATATAATGTAAATAGGCTTTTAGCGAGAATAAGTAATCTACTTAATTAATATCTAAAATGGGCAAAAGCTTTATTTGCCTCAGCCATTTTATGAGTTTCTTCCTTCTTCTTAATAGTATTACCTATATAATTAGATGTGTCAATAATTTCATTTGCTAATTTAATTGCCATGCTTCTTCCGACACGTTGATCCGCGTAGCGAATAATCCAACGTAACGATAAATTAGTTGCTCTAAAACCACTTACTTCAATTGGTACTTGATATGTCGAACCTCCAACTCGTCTAGCTTTCACCTCAACAATTGGACTTGCATTTCGAATTGCTTTTTCATAAATGCTTAATGGATCTTCATTTGTTTTCTTTTTAATGATATCAAATGCTTGATATACGATTTTTTTGGCAACAGTTTTCTTACCTGATTTTAAAATTCTTGTAATCAATAAACTAACTAAATAACTATTATAAATTTCGTCAGTTTGTGGAAAACGTTTTTTTGAAATATTTCTACGAGACATAACTTTTAATTACAATTTTAATTAATAATCTATTTTATTTATCAGCCTTTGGCCTTTTAACACCATATTTTGATCTTCCTTGGGTTCTATTTTTCACACCACCCGTATCTAGTGCTCCTCTAATAATATGATACCGAACACCAGGTAAATCTTTAACTCGACCACCTCTAATTAGGACAACAGAGTGTTCTTGTAAATTATGGCCAATTCCTGGAATATAAGCTGTTACTTCAAATCCCGATGTTAATCTTACACGTGCTACTTTTCGAATTGCCGAGTTTGGTTTTTTAGGTGTTGTCGTATAAACTCTTGTACATACTCCTCGTCTTTGCGGACAATTAATAAGAGCAGGAGATTTTGTTTTTTTTTTAATTTGTTTCCGTCTTGAACGAACTAATTGTTGAATTGTTGGCATAAAATTTTTATTTATTTTCTAATAAATTATTTAATTATTGACCAGTACTAGATAATCCATATTTTTTCATGAATTTTTCAACTCTTCCTTCACTATCAGTGATAACTTGGGAATTTGTGTAAAAAGGATGATTTGCTAACCACGTGTCAATCTGTAATTCACGTTTTGTAGAACCAATAAAACAAAGAGGTTTTCCGTCACACAAAACAGGAGTTTTTTTAGACCAGTTTGGGTGTATATCAGATTTTGGCATATTTTTATTTTTAATGAACAAATATAATATTAACGTTTTGAGTATTGTGAAGCTTTTCTTGCTTTTTTTAAACCGTATTTTTTTCGTTCTTTAATTCTTGGATCACGGCTTAAATATCCAAATGGTTTTAATATTTTTCGATTTTCAGGATCATTTTTACATAATAGCCTTGCAACGCCAAGACGTATTGCTTGAGCTTGTCCAGTTAATCCACCACCATTAACTAAAGCTACAATGTTAAATTGTTTTTCTAAATTTAATTTCTCTAAAGGTGACCAAACTGTCGACAAATAAGTTTCGTTATATTGTAAATACTTATTACCTGATGTTTTGTTGATAATAAGATTTCCTTCTCCGGGAATTAGAAAAACTCTAGCAATTGCTTCTTTTCTTTTTCCAAGTCCAATATTTTTTTTTTGAAAAATTAGTTCCATTTCAGAATTTCTAAATTTTAAATGTTTATGTAAGTTATATTTTTCTAATTTTCATGTCTGAATCCAAAATTTGACTTATAATGGCTAATTTTTTATTCTTAAATAGTTTCCTCTACCTAGTTAAAATTAGTCATTTTTTCACCAATTTCTGAACCTGAATAAAAATTAGTAATATTAATTTCTATTGGATTTTGAGCATTATGTAAATGATTGGCATCATTATAAATTCTTAGCCTTCCCATAAGTCTTTTTTTCTCAGTTCTAGATAACATACCTTTTACTGCTCGTTCGATAGTAAATTTTGGAAGACAATCTGATACTTTTTTAATTTTTAAAGCATGTCCTGGTCTTCCGGGATTATTAACAATATAATGCTTTTTTTCTTTATCCACAATAATTGAATCAGCATTTATTAAAATTATTGAATCTCCAATATCATTTGATGGGTAGTAATGAGGTTTTAACTTACCCTTTAATAATGAAGCAACTACTGTTGCAAGCCGCCCTAATCTTTGTCCTTTACAGTCAATGATAAACCAATTACGGGTCATGTAATTGTTGGTTGGTAAAAATGTTTTATTTAATGAATTCATAATCTGTTTTGAAAATAAATAATTAGTAAAATCAGATATCTTAAAGTAACAACTGAAAATATTTATCACTTTAAAATAATCCCTAATTTATTTTTTAATGTAGAAAAAACTTCATCGGCGGATTTTCGACCGAAGTTTTTAAGTTCTTGTAATTTTTCTGGAGAATACTGAAGTAAATCCCCAACAGTATTAATTTGTGCTTTTTTTAAACAATTGTAAGCGCGAACAGATAGCTGTAATTCTTCAATTGCAATATTAGTATATGGCTCAATACTAAGTGATGGATTTTTTAAATCTAATTGATTCTTTTCAGTTGTATTTTTATTGTTCAGTAATAATAGAAATAAGTCAATAATAATTTGAGCTGCGTGTTCTATAGCTTCATTTGGTGAAATACTTCCATTAGTCCAAATATCTAATAACAATCTTTCACTTATATTATTTGCGGAATCATAAACATTTTCTATCTTAAAATCGACCTTCTGAACTGGCATGAAAATGGTATCCAATTGCAAATAATTTTCATCTTCATCTGAAAAAACTTGATTTGCTAATCTATACCCTGTACCATATTCAAATTTAAATTCAATTTCAAGAATATTTGAAGTAGAAATAGTTGCAATATAATGATTTTGATTTACTATTTCTAAATCCGCTGGAAGTTGAATTAAGTCAGCCGTTATAACGCATGGTCCTTGGACTTTTAATCGACCATATTGCGTATTTTTTGTTTTATTTTTTAATACAATCCCTTTTAAATTCAACAAAATTTCTAATATATCTTCTCTAACCCCAGGAATTGTTGAGAATTCGTGAGTTATTCCAGCAATTCGAACTGCTGAAATCGCTACCCCACCCAAATCACCTAAAAGAACTCGTCTTAGCTGATTTCCAATTGTTATTCCTTGTCCAGGTTTTAAAGAATTTAGGACAAATTGACCATAACAAACGCCTGATTGAATTTTTTCAGATTTAAGACATTTAATAGAAATATTATTCATAATTGAGTTTATTATCAATAGAGCTTCTAAACTCGACGTCGTTTTGGAGGTCGGCAGCCATTATGGGGAACAGATGTAATATCTTGAATTGATGTTATTTCGAATCCAGCACCTTCAATTGCTCGAATTGCCGTCTCACGTCCTGATCCTTGTCCTTTAACTAATATTTCAACTTTTTTCATACCAGTATTTAATGCTTCTAATGCCGCTTTTTCTGCGGCTGTTTGCGCTGCAAATGGTGTACTTTTTCTAGCTCCTTTAAATCCTGAGCTTCCAGCAGAAGCCCAAGAAATCGTATCGCCTGTTAAATTAGTAATTGTTACAATTGTGTTATTAAATGTTGATTGAATATGAACAACACCATTTGTAAAACTATTTCTATCCTTTTTATTAATGGATTTTTTCGCTGTTTGTGCCATATAAAGTTTTTAAATAAATTTAAAATACTAGGTTAAAATTATTTCTTTTTCCCTGTAACCGTTTTCTTTGTTCCTCGTCTTGAACGTGCATTTGTTCGGGTTCTTTGACCACGAACAGGTAAATTTGCTCGATGTCTTTTCCCACGATGGCAATTAATTTCACTTAATCGCTTAATATTTAAACCATGAAATCTTCTTAGATCACCTTCTAGCTTAAAATCATTATCTTCAATAGTTTGACGTAAAGCAATTGTTTCCTCTGTTGTTAAATCATTAGTTCTTGTTTCAGGATTAATGTTTGCTAATTCAACAATTTTCTTTGCAGATGTCAGACCAACTCCATGGATGTAAGTTAGAGCATATGTAATTTTTTTATTTCTCGGTAAATCAACACCAACTAATCTAACCATATTATAACTCCTTTAAAATATTATCCTTGACGTTGTTTATGTTTCGGATTAGAACAAATTACCATAACTTTGCCATGTCTTTTAATTACCCTACATTTATCACACATTTTTTTTACTGAAGGACGAACTTTCATATGAAGTTTTTTATAATAATTTTTATTTTATTGATACATATTGTTATAAACATTTGAGTAGTAAATATTTTTTACTTCCCGAACTAAATCTAATACAACACCAGCTAAAATTAGTAATGAAGTTGAGCTTAATCCGTTTAAACTAGTAAGATTTAAACTTGATTCAATAAAATTTGGTATTGTTGCTAAAGTAGCAAGCATTGTTGCTCCTACTAATGTTATTCTTTTCATTACTTGTTTTAAGTAAAATGTTGTCTGTATTCCAGGTCTAACTCCTGGTATCGTTACGGCCATTTTTTGTAACTGATCAGAAATATCTTTAGGATTTAAAACAATTGTTGAATAGAATAAACTAAATGTTAAAATTAATCCAAAATAACCAATCCAATATAAAAATCCTAAAAACTCTAAGTTTACTGGAAAATCAATTCTCGGCAACAAACCTAAATTACTAATATAATTAGGCACAACTAAAATAGTCGTTGTTAAAATAATTGGCATTACACCGGCTTGATTAAATCTTAATGGAATATAATTGTTACTAGTTATTGAGTCTTGTAACGATGATTGATTTAATTGTTTTGACGAGATTAACGGTACAATCCGTACTCCTTCTTGTAAAAACACAATTCCATATAATGATCCAAAGATCATCAAAGCAACACCAATCTCTGCTAAAAGAGATAAATTTCCGTTATTTTCTAAAAGTATTGTTTTTGTAAGATTTGGTAAATTTGAAATTATATTTGTATAAATTAACAATGAAGCACCATTTCCTAGCCCATAGTCAGTAATTAATTCCCCTAACCATAAAACTATCATTGCACCTGTAGTTAAACAAACTACAATTTCGAAGGCTAGACTATAATTCCAATTAAATAAAATTTGTTTTAAATAAAAAGATAAGCTTAAGCTTTGAATTATTGCAAAAACTAAAGTTATAAAGCGAGTTAATCGATTAATTTTTCTTCGACCTTCTAAATCACCTTCTTTTTGTAATTTAGATAGTTGTGGAGATAGTCCAAGTATTAGTTGGACCAAAATTGAGGCATTAATATAGGGAAATATATTCAAAGTAAATAGACCAATAACAAAAGTATCATTCCCGGAAAATGTACTAACTAAACTTCTGGTTACTGAGTGACTTTGAATATAGAATGCTAAATCACTATGATTAATTCCTGGTACGGGAAGAAAAGTTCCTACTCTAATAAATAATAGGACTCCTAGAGTTACTAACAATCGTTTAAATATAATATCTTGAATTTCTTTATTGATTTTCACAATTATTATTTAAATTTCTAATTATTGTTTTATTTTGAATCTAAATTTCTTTTTTTTGCTACTTGCGATTTTGTAGTTAAATTTTGTAAAGCAGAAATAGATGCGCGTGCGTTATTTAATAAATTATTTGATCCTAATTGTTTTGCAATGACATTTTTAACACCAGCTACTTCTAGGACGATTCTAACTGCACCTCCGGCAATTACACCAGATCCTTCAATAGCAGGTCTTAAAATTACTTTACAAGCTCCAAAATTTCCAACAGAATTATGAGGAATACTAAAAGCCTTTGTAATTGGAAGTTTTATTAAATTTTTGCGACCATCTGTTTTTGCTTTTTTAAATGCATTTACTACATCATCTGCTTTTGCTACTCCAACACCAACTTGCCCATTTTCATCACCTACTGCTACAATTGCTCGAAAACTTAATTTTTTTCCACCCTTTGTTACTTTAGAAACTCGACTAATTTTTATTAATCGTTCTACTAATTTAGGTTCTTGTATATTTTGTTTACGTCGAGAATTGGGTTTTAATTTATTTATTTTTTTTAAATCACTACTCATAGAAGATATTTAACTTTTATATTTGTTTACAAATCTGAATTTAAAAGTTTAGACCGCCAGCTCTTAGACCATCTGCTAATGCTTTAACTCGACCATGATAAAGATAAGGACCTCGATCAAAGACAATTTTTGTAATATTTTTTTTTAAACTTAATTCTGCTAATTTTTCACCTACTAATCTTGATGCATCACAAGTTCTTCCAGTTGGAAGAGCTAATTTAATTGATTTATCTAGCGTAGAACATGCAATTAAAGTTCTAGAGTTAGTATCATCAATAATTTGAGCATAAATATGTTCATTTGATCTATATACAGATAATCTTGGACGCTCAATCGTTCCTTTAATTCGACCCCTTAATGAATCACGTTTTAATTTTTTATATTTATGAGGCTTTAATTTTTTGTTTTTATTTTTCAATTTCAATAAAGTTCGTTTTGAAAATTTCATATTTATAATTTGTAATTTTTAAAAACTGTAAAAATATTGTAGTCGTAGTTCTTATTCTTATATTAATGAACTTACTTTTTCCCTGATTTACCAGCTTTGCGAATAATTTGCTCACCTTTATATAGGATACCTTTTCCTTTATAAGGTTCCGGTTGTCGCCATGCTCGAATTCTTGACGCAAATAAACCTAATAATTCTTTATCACATGATTTTAAAGTTATATTCGTGTTTTGTGTAACTTCGACTGAAATTTGTTTAGGAATTTCAATTTTAACTGGATGACTATAGCCTAAACTTAACACTATCTCGTTTCCTTGAACAGCGGCACGATAACCAACTCCTTTTAAAACAAGTGTTAAATCGAATTGCTCAGAAACTCCAATTACCATGTTATTAATTAGCGTTCGATATAAACCATGAAGAGAACGAACTTTTTTTGTTTCTTCTTTCAGACTTATTTTTAATTTGTTATTTTCTTGAGCAATATCAATTATATTTGGAATTTTAGCTGATAAAGTTCCAAATTTTCCTTTCACAGTAATTTCTGATTCATTGTAATTAATATCTACATTTTCTGGTATATTAATTGGTAATTTGCCGATGCGTGACATTTTTAAAACTCCTAGTACTTACCAAATATAAAATAAAACTTCACCTCCAATTCCAAGCTCTTTAGCTTTTAGATTTGTCATTACTCCTTTAGAAGTTGAAATAATTGCAATACCTAAATTTTCTAAAACTCTTGGTAATTCTTTGGAATTTGAATAAACTCGAAGGCCTGGTTTACTCATTCTTTCGATTTTTGAAATAACAGGTTTTCGAGATTTTCCAATATATTTTAAAGATATTAATAAATATTTTTTATTATCTTCAATATAGCTTTCAAAATCTTCAATATAACCTTCTTCTTTTAAAATTTCCGCTATTGCTAATGATATTTTAGTTGACGGAATCTGCACTATTTGGTGTTTTACCATATGGGCATTTCTTATTCTTGTTAACATATCTGAAATAGTATCAGTTACCACAAAATTAACTCCTTATCAATTATATTTTTGTCTATTCTTGCGACCATCTTTTTCTTTTTAAGTGGCGTTTCTTATCCCAAGTGCGATTAATTTCTGAAAAAGAGTCATATTTGTCGTAGTATCCACAATCATTTAGGGGGAATCTTAAAAATTTGAACAAGATCATCCCATTTAGAATTCTGTCAATAGATTTCGATCTACTTTTCGGCGAACAATGATCTAATACAATGGTAATTGTAGTACCATAGACTTGATCAACATCTTCATAGTCAATCTCGGGAAATATTAATTGTTCTTTTAAACCTAAGGTATAATTTCCTGCTTTATCAAAACTTCTTAAAGATAACCCACGGAAATCACGAATTTGAGCAAATGTAAAAAATAATAATTTTGTTAGAAACGCATACATTTTTTCCCCTCGTAATGTAACGCTTATACCTAATTCCATATCTTCTCGAATTTTAAAGCCAGCAATTGCTTTTTTTGCTCTTGCAATAATTGGTTTTTGACCAGTTATTTTTTCGAATTCTTCAATGTTCTTTTTTAAAATATTGGTATTTTGTGCAGATAATCCAAGTCCCCGGTTAACTTGAATTTTTTTTAATTTTGGTACACTCTGTGGATTACTAAATAGATCTGGACTATTTTTTAGTAAGATTGGTTTAATACCTTGTTCGTATTCTTTTCTTAAATCGCCAAGTAAATTATGAATTTCAGCAATCTCTTCTAATGAGTTTTGATTTAGCATATTAAGATACTTCTTATAAATTTAATTGTACATTTGAATGGTGAATAGGTGCCTCTAACTGCTTAATTTCACCGATTTCATTTTCATTATTTGGTTTAACATGTTTAAACTTAAAATTAATCCCTTTTATTAATAATTTCCCAGTTTTTTTATTAATTTTAAGAACTTCACCAATTTCATTTTTATGAAAACCAGAAATTACTTTCACTTTATCACCAATTTTCACAGGAATTTTTTGTTTATTTGACATTTATAAAACCTCCGGTGCTAATGAGACGATTTTTGAATAGTTTTTGTCACGTATTTCTCTAGCAACAGGTCCAAAAACACGCGTTCCGCGAGGATTATTTTCCATATTTACAATTACCGCTGCATTATCATCAAATCGAATATACATACCATCTTGGCGTCGAATACTTTTTGTTGTTCTTACAACAATTGCCCTAATAACATCTGAGCGTTTTACAGGCATATTTGGTGTAGCTTCTTTTACAACTGCAATAATAGTATCGCCAATTTTTGCATATTTTTTATTTCCACCTAGAACTCGAATACACATAACTTTTTTAGCACCCGTATTATCGGCTACTGTTAACATTGTTTGAGGATAAATCATAAAAATAGCGTTTAACTTAGTAACGATGATTTTGAAATAATTTGGACTAATTTCCAACGTTTTCTTTTACTTAATGGTCGACACTCTTGAAGTAAGACTTGATCACCAATATTACATTCTTCTGATTCGTCATGAGCCAAATATTTTTTAGTTTTGACTACTGTCTTAGAATAAATTGGATGTGGATATCGATTTTCAACTTTTACCACAATTGTTTTTTGCATTTTGTTACTTACAACAATCCCAACTTCTTGTTTTACTGGCATCTAAAACTCCTTAATTTCATATTCACTAGTATTATTTTTTGCCATTTCATTTTAATTTCTAATTAAATTTTAGTCTGTTTATTCAGACTTTTGTAATTTTGATGTTAAAAGCGTCTTTAATTGAGCTATCTTGCGTTTTGCGGTTTTAATTTCATTCGATTTGAAGCTTTGACGTGTTGCCTTTTTAAAACGCAAGTTAAATAATTGATTTTCAGTTTCAATAATTTCTTTTGAAATTTCTGCATTTGAAAGTGAAATAATATCAGTAAATTTAGGTAGACCCATACTTTTTAGTTAATATTATCTTTAATAATAAATTTTGTTTTTATTGGTAATTTATAAGCCGCTAAATTAAATGCAGCTCTTGCAACTTCTTCAGGAACTGAACTGATTTCAAAGATAATTGTTCCGGGTTTAACAACAGCTACCCAATAATCTACTGCCCCTTTACCAGATCCCATTCTTGATTCGGCTGCTCGAGCAGTAACTGTTTTATCTGGGAAAATTCGAATCCATAATGAAGCCCCACGTTTTGTGTATCTTGTAATTGTTCGACGAGATGCTTCAATTTGACGTGACGTAATCCACGTTGGTTCTAAAGCTTGTAAACCAAACTTTCCAAAACAAATTTCATTTCCACGAGTCTTTGTACCTCGCATACGTCCGCGATGATATTTTCTATATTTTGTTCTTTTTGGACTTAACATAAGAAATTAATTTAATTAAAATAGAATATTTATAATAAAGAAAAGTGTTTTATTTTGACAAAATTTCACTTCTAAATAACCACACTTTTATTCCCAAAATACCATAAATGGTATTGGCTTCTTTAGTAGCATAATCAATATCTGCTCGTAAAGTTTGTAAAGGAACTCTTCCTTCTCGAATCCACTCGCTACGTGCAATTTCTGCACCATTTAGCCGACCTGAAACTTGGATTTTAATACCTTTTACATTTTGTTTCTGAGCTCTTTGTAATGCTTCTCGAATGGCTCTTCTGAACGCAACACGTTTCTCTAATTGTTCGACTACTAAATCGGCTAAAAGAGATGCATCTAGATCAACCTTTTCTACTTCAAAAACATTAATTGTTAGCTGGCGATTTGGGGGTAGTAATTTTTTAACATTAGTTAATAGTGTTTCCAGTCCAGTTCCAAGATCACCCACTAATACACCTGGTTTTCCTGTTTCGATATTTAGTTGAATTTGATCATTTAATCCATTTCGTTTTATTTGAACATTAGAAATGCTTTTAGATTTTGCAATGGTTCCAATGTAAGTTCGAATGGTGTCATCCTCTTTTAAAACTTTAGCATATTGATTAAGATTAGAATACCATGTAGACTTATGGTCTTGCGTAATACCTAATCGAAATCCTAAAGGATGTGTTTTTTGACCCATATAATTAATCCTTTTACTTTAAAAATCAAATTTATTATTTACTTTTTAGTTGATTGCTTTAACAATTACTGTTATATGACATGTTGGTTTTAAGATTTTATATGCTCTTCCTTGCGCTCTCGGTCGAATTCTTTTTAATTTAGGACCTTCATCTGCAAATATTGTCTCGATAATTAGTTTTTTTTTATCTAAACCATAATTATGCTTTGCATTTGCTGCCGCTGAATGAATAACTTGCCAAATAGGCCCACCAGCATCATAAGGTAAAAATTCTAAAATCATTAATGCTTCTTGATATGAGCGACCCCTAATTTGATCTAAAACTCGTCTAATCTTATGAGGAGACATACGAATATATTTCGCTACCGCTTTAACTGACTGATTGTTTGACATAAGTAATTTTTTCTAATATGTGATATTCCATACAAAAGTTCAATTCTTGAACATCTAAGTAAAAAAGTTGTAGTCCTGTAAACAGAACTTGAAAAATTTAGACTATAATCGTTGAATAAATTTAGCTTATATAATTGAAGTAAAGATTCGAAAAAACAGTAAAATTATAAGTTACCATAATGATTCTTGCTTTTTAATAGGTACTCTAGTTTTGTAAAAAAGCTTAATAGTAATGTATGTAACTTTATATAAATTTTCAGAATCTTTTTTTAAAAATTTATTAGTTTTTGATATTTCATCTATATATATATCTCGTATCCAAATATCAAAAAAATTAACCAAAAAATTATTTTGTAATGAAAGAATAGGTGAATATAAAACTGCTAACAAATTATCACGTTCAATTGGATTTGATCGAAATGAATACAAAATATCATCAATGGCATAGTAAATGTACTTATTTTGAAAGCTATTTAAGATAAATTTAGCTGCCAAAGATAATTTTTCATTATATTCGATTCGAAATGTTTTTGACGTAAGCTCACTAGGTTTTGGGTATTGAAGTGGCTTTCCTTCACTTCTACTATTTGACTTTCGTTTTTTAGTTATTGAAAATTCTTCATTACATTTACATCTATTCTCATATAGAATTCGATTCATTACGGAATTTATTTAGCGTTTTGTTTTTCTATCAGCTTTAATATGAGTTTTAAAATTTCTTGTAGAAACAAACTCGCCTAATTTATGACCAACCAATTGATCTGAAACAAAAATCGGCACATGTTGTTTCCCATTATAAACTGCAATTGTAAATCCAACCATACTTGGTAATATAGTTGATGATCTAGACCAAGTTGTAATTGTATCTTTTCTACCAGCTTTATTCAATTTATTAATTTTTTTTAACAAATGATAAGCAACAAACGGACTTTTTTTTAATGATCTTGGCATATTGAAATATTTTTCTGAGTATTGAAAATTCTTATACTAATATTTAAGAACGTCGACGAAGAATATAAGCGTCACTTAATTTTTTTCTTTTTCTTGTTTTACGACCTAAAGCAGGTTTACCCCATGGCGTTAAAGGTCGAGTTCGACCAATTGGTGCTCTTCCTTCACCACCCCCATGCGGGTGATCACATGGATTCATAACCGATCCTCGAACAGTTGGACGCTTTCCTAACCAACGTGTTCGACCAGCTTTACCACTTTGCACTAAAAAGGCATCATTATTGCTAACTTCACCAATCGTTGCAAAGCACTCTTTACGAACAAGACGAATTTCTTTAGATGGTAATCTTAAAGTAATATAGTTACCTTCTTTTGCTAAAATTTTTGCCGATGTTCCACCTGACCTAACAATTTGTCCACCACGATTTGGAATTAGTTCAATATTATGAACTGACATACCTAATGGAATTTCATCCAAAGGCAAAGTATTTCCAATATTTAACGGAGAACCTGATCCTGAAATAATTCGATTACCGACATTTAAATTTTTTGGTTCTAGAATATAACGTTTTTCACCGTCTAAATAGTGAATTAGAGCAATTCGAGCATTTCTATTTGGATCATATTCAATTGCTGCTACAATTCCTTCAATTCCATATTTATTTCGTTTAAAATCAATTAGACGGTATAACCTTTTATGGCCCCCTCCTCGGTGTCTAATCGTAATAACACCTCTATTATTTCGTCCTTTATTTCGCTGATTTTTTATAACTAAACTTTTTTCTGGTTTAGATTTTGTAATTTCACTAAATGCTGATAGTGCACGATTTCGTGTACCTGGTGTGTATGATTTATAAAAACGAATACTCATCTGAATTATTTTTTCTTAATTTATTAACTATCTGTAAATAAGTTGATTACATCACCTTCAGATAAAGTTACAATTGCTTTTTTATATTGTGGTTTCCAACCAATATATTTGCCTACCCGTTTTTTCTTTCTTGGCAAACGGCAAGTATTAACTTTTATAACTTTTACATTAAATAAATATTCAATAGCACTTTTAATAGTAAGCTTATCTGAATAACGATCGACTACAAAGCTATACTGATTATTTTCTAAAAGTCTTGTAGCCTTATCGGTAATAATAGGGTATTTAATAATTTGCGCACTACTACGAGAAAAATCTGATGTATTAACCACAATAAATCTCCTGTATATCCTTTATTGCTAATGGTGTTAATATAATTTGCTTTGCTTTTAAGAGACTAAAAGTATTTAAATTTGAAGCAGAAATTAATTCAACATTTTGAAGATTCTGTGTAGCTAATTTTAAAGGTATCGTTTTTTTTGAAACAACAACTAAGATTTTTTGATTTAAATCAATACTACATTCTTTACATACTTTTAAAAATGCTTTTGTTTTAGGCTCAATAATTTCAGTTTCTAAATTTTCAATAACTACTAAACTATTTTTTTTATTATAAAGAAGAGTTTGTAAAGCTAAACGTCGCTCTTTTTTATTTAATTTTAAAGAAATAGATTTTGGTTTAGGACCAAAAATTACACCACCACCTTTCCATAAAGGTGAACGATTTGAACCAGCTCGGGCACGACCTGTACCTTTTTGACGCCATGGTTTTCTACCGCCTCCTCGAACTTCACTTCGAGTTTTTGTTGAAACAGTACCTTGATTTTTTGAGTTTAAGTGTCGTAAAAGATCTTTATGTAATAGATAATTACCTGAATTTGGTAAGACTCTTAATTGTAATTCATGTTTAGAATCTAATTGTTTTCCATTTATATCTAATGGACTATATGTTATAAATTTTTGAACGGTCATGATTTCATTTAATGTAATTGATTTTAGAGTTTAAATTCTTTTATTCGAAAGGAGCAATACTTAATAAATTCCCAGGTTTACCAGGAACAGATCCTTTGATAACTAAAATATTTTCTTCTAAATTTACTTGAATAACTTTAAGTTTTGTAATCGTTGTAATTTTATTTCCGATTTGACCAGCCATTTTTTTACCAGGTAAAACACGACCAGGTGTAGTACCCATACCTATTGAACCAGGTTCTCTATGGTTCTTTGAACCATGAGTCATAGGGCCACGAGAAAAATTGTAACGTTTTTGAAGACCGGAAAATCCTTTACCAATATTTTTACCTCTAACGTTTACTAGCTGACCTGGTGAAAATGAATTAACGTTTAAAACTTGGCCAATTTCAAACTTTTCAGCTTCATTTATTCTAAATTCTTTTAAATATTTTAGAGGCTGAATATTTGATTTTTGTAAATGTCCTAATTCTGGTTGAGTTAATGACTTACTTGAAACATTACCATAACCAATTTGAATTGAATCATAGCCATCTTTTGCCTGAGTTTTGATTTGTGTTACGACACAAGGACCAACTTTTAGAATTGTAACTGGAATAATATTACCTAATTCATCAAAAATTTGAGTCATTCCAATTTTATTCCCCAATAAACCTATAGCCACGAGACTCCTCCAAATTTACTCGATTCTTATTTCTTTTGCTTTTTAGACTTTTGTAATCATATATAAACTAATTTAGATTAGTTTATTGTTTTCATTAGTGTAGAAAAATTAGTAAATTTTGTCTATATAAGACATATATACATTATTATTAATGATTCGAACTTTAGTTCGGATTCGTAACTTTAATAGTTTTGAATCAACCATTTATAATGGTAATAAAGAAGTTTAAATTATAGATAAGAAAAGAAAATGACAAAAGTTGTAGGAATTGATTTAGGAACGACAAACTCTGTAGTTGCAGCAATTGAAGGAGGTCAACCAAGCGTAATCGTTAACGCTGAAGGATTACGAACAACTCCTTCAATTGTAGCCTATACTAAGAAAGAAGAATTATTAGTTGGTCAGATAGCTAAAAGACAAGCTGTAATTAATCCTGAAAATACTTTTTTCTCAGTAAAAAGATTTATTGGATCAAAAGAAGGAGAAATTGCAGAAGAATCTAAAAAGTTACCATATAAAGTAACTAAAGATCAAAATGATAATATTAAAATTAAATGTCCTGCATTAAATAAAGATTTTAGTCCCGAAGAACTTTCAGCTCAAGTTCTAAGAAAATTAATTAATGATGCAACAAATTATTTAGGACAAGAAGTTACACAAGCCGTAATTACCGTTCCTGCTTATTTTAATGATTCTCAAAGACAAGCAACAATGGATGCAGGTAAAATTGCAGGGATTGAAGTTTTAAGAATTATTAATGAACCAACTGCTGCTTCATTAGCATATGGTTTAGATAAAAAACAAAATGAAACAATATTAGTATTTGATTTAGGTGGTGGTACATTTGATGTTTCAATATTAGAAGTAGGGGATGGTATTTTTGAAGTTTTATCTACTGCTGGTGACACAAACTTAGGTGGAGACGATTTTGATAATGTCCTTGTTAATTGGCTAATTAATGACTTCAAAGATAAAGAAGGTATTGATTTAGGTAATGATATTCAAGCCCTACAACGATTAACAGAAGCTGCTGAAAAGGCAAAAATTGAATTATCAACAGTTGAAAAAACTACAATTCATTTACCATTTATTACAGCGGATAAATCTGGTCCAAAACACATTGAAAAAGAATTAACAAGAGATGTATTCGAAAATCTATGTAAAAACTTAATTAATCGTTGTCAAATTCCAGTTGAAAAAGCATTAACAGATGCCCGTCTTGATAAATCAGATATTAATGAAGTTGTACTTGTTGGGGGTTCAACTCGAATTCCAGCTATTCAAAAATTAGTTGAATCATTAACAGGTAAAAAGCCTAATCAATCAGTAAATCCAGATGAAGTAGTGGCAATTGGAGCAGCAATTCAAGCAGGCATCTTAGCTGGTGAAATTAAAGATATTTTATTACTAGATGTAACTCCACTATCTTTAGGTGTTGAAACACTTGGTGGTGTAATGACAAAAATTATTGCGAGAAATACAACAATTCCAGTTAAAAAATCTGAGATGTTTTCAACTGCTGTTGATAACCAAACAAACGTAGAAATTCATATTTTACAAGGGGAACGTGAACTAGTAGCAGGGAATAAAAGTTTAGGGAATTTCCGATTAGATGGAATCCCAGCAGCAGATCGTGGAGTACCACAAATTGAAGTAACATTCGATATTGATGTGGATGGTATCTTGTCTGTAAAAGCTAGAGAAAAAGAAACAGGAGTAGAACAATCTGTAACAATCCAAGGGGCATCTAATTTAAGCGATAGTGAAGTTGATAAAATGTTAGCTGAAGCTGAAAAATTTGCAACAGCTGACAAAGAGAAACGAGAAAGTATTGATTTAAAAAATCAAGCTGAAGCTTTATGTTTTGAAGCAGAAAAAGAACTTTCGCTTTTCAAAGATAATATAGAAGATGACAAAAAACAAAATATTTCGAATTTAATTGAAGATATTCGAAAAGAAATTAAAACAGATAATATTGAAAATCTGAAATCAAAAGTTGAAAATTTAAAAACAGCTATGAAAGACATGGTTGCTGTTAAAATGAATAACGATTCAAACTCCGATCCTATGTCTAACTTAAATGATTTATAAAATTAATATGATTTAAAAGGAGTTTCAAACGAATCTTATGATTCGTTTGAAACTTTACTGTCATCAACAATAATACACTCCGTTGTTAGAATCATACTTGCAATTGAAGTAGCATTTTGTAAACCTGAACGAGTTACTTTAGCTGGATCGACAATACCTTCTTCATACATATTTCCAAAGGTATCTGTTGCAGCATTATACCCAATCTCAAATTCTTGTTGTTGAACTTTTTCAATAATTACAGGACCATTTATTCCCGCATTTTCTGCTATTCTTCTTAAAGGTGCTAAAATTGCTCTTGAAATAATTAAAGCGCCAATTAATTCATCTTCTTTTAAATTATTTTTCGCCCATGTTACTAAATTCTCAGATAAGTGAGCAAAGGTTGCGCCTCCCCCAGGGACAATTCCTTCTTCAACCGCCGCTCTAGTTGCATTAATAGCATCTTCTAAACGTAATTTTTTATCTTTCATTTCAGTTTCAGTTACTGCACCAACTCGAATAACAGCTATACCTCCAGATAATTTAGCAATTCGATCTTGTAATTTTTCTTTTTCGTACCCAGTATCAGCAATACTAACTTGTTTTCTAAGTTGTTCACATCTCACATTAATTTTTTCTAATGTTTGACCATCAGCAACAATAGTAGTTGTATCCTTATTTACAACAATTCGACGAGCTTGTCCTAATAAATTTAGTTGAATATTATCCAAACTTAAACCGGCATCTTGAGTAATCACCGTTCCCCCAGTTAAAACAGCAATATCTTCCAAAATTTGTTTTCTTAACTCACCAAAACCAGGTGCTCTAATAGCTACAACATTAATAATACCACGAAGTTTATTCAAAATTAGTGTAGCTAAAGCTTCTTTCTCAACATCTTCAGCAATTATTAAAAGAGGCCGTTTAGTTTTTGTAATCTGTTCTAAAATAGGTAGTAAATCCTGTTGTACTAATGTAATACGGCGGTCCGTTAAAAGAATATATGGATTTTCATAAGAAACTTCCATTTTTTCAGTATTCGTAATAAAGTAAGGCGAAATGAAACCTTTCTCTAGCTTCATACCTTCTGTGATTTCTAATTCTGTTACAATACCTTTTCCTTCCTCTAGAGAAATAACTCCTTCTTTCCCAACTTTTTCTAATGCATCAGCAATTAAAGAACCAATTACTTCATCATTTCCTGAAGAAATTGTTGCTACTTGTTTAATTGATTGAAGATCTTCAACAGGTTGTGCAAACTCATTTATTTGAATGACTAAATACTGTGCTGCTTTTTCCATTCCTAATTTAATGGAAATTGGATTAGCCCCGGCTGCAACATTTTTTAATCCTTCTTTAACCATTGCATAAGCTAAAACAGTAGCTGTTGTTGTTCCATCACCCGCAACGTCATTAGTTTTTGAAGCTGCTTGTCTTATTAAAGAAACACCTGTATTTTCAATATGATCAGGCAATTTGATCTCTTTAGCAATTGTTACTCCATCATTAACAATTTGTGGCGATCCATAAGGCTTTTCTAGTACCACATTACGACCTTTTGGACCTAATGTAACTGAAACAGCTTCAACCATAATTTCCATTCCTCGTTCTAAAGCTCTTCTAGCATTATCTTGATATAAAATTTTTTTTGCCATGTTTTAAAAATATATATATATTTTAAATATCTAATTAAAATCTTTAAATGAGTAATTTAATTCGAAAGTAATTAATTATGCAAGTTTAAAATCAGATTTTATTAATTTTTTTTAACTTTACTAAATCTAAATTATCTAGTATCATGAATGTATATAAGTAATTGTATTTTGGGCTTGTAGCTCAGTGGACTAGAGCACGTGGCTACGAACTACGGTGTCAGGGGTTCGAATCCCTTCTTGCCCAATACTACATTTGAAATTTTATAGGTTATGCATTTTTATAGTTATTTTGGGGTGTCGCCAAGTGGTAAGGCTGTGGACTTTGACTCCGCCATTCGTAGGTTCGAATCCTGCCACCCCAGTTATTAAAAGAGAATAAATAAATTTTAAAAATAAAAAGTTGTTTTTAGTTTACATAATTTGCATAATTAAAGTACGATAAAACTGTTATATTTATTGATTTTGAATAAGGATAAAGTTATGGGAGCTAAAATTCAATTTATAAAAGGTCTTGATGAAAAAGTACTACCAGATATTCGATTAACTCGTTCACGAGATGGAAGTACCGGAACGGCGACTTTTCGATTTAAAAATCCAAATATTTTAGATAAAAATACAGCAAAAGAAGGCGAAATTACAGGTATGTATCTAATTGATGAAGAAGGTACGTTAGAAACCCGTGATGTTAACGCAAGATTTGTAAATGGTAAACCTCAAGCAATTGAATCTATTTATATCATGAAAACTCCTGAATCCTGGGATAGATTTATGAGATTCATGGAACGATATGCCGAATCAAATGGTTTAGTTTTTACTAAAGCAAATTAAATCAAAAATTTATAGTTTTTTAAATCATGCAAATACCAATAAGTTGGATAAATGAACTAGTAAAAATTGAAAATATTGAATTAGATTTTCTAATTGAGAAGTTAACACTTGGAGGGTTTGAAGTTGAAGATATTGTAGAACTAGAAGTTGGTAATCAAAAACAAATCGCCTTAGATATTTCGGCTACAGCAAACCGCTCAGATAGTTTATCAATTCAGGGTATTTCAGCAGAAATATCTTCTTTATTAAATGCGCCAATTAAAAATTCAGATTTTTTAAGTAAACCGGACAATTGGAAAAAATATATTGAGTCAAAAACTAAATTAATTCCAAGTAATTCAAATTATTCAATATTTTTAGCATTAATTGTAGAAAATTGTTCAGATAAAACTATACCAAAATGGATAACACGAAAACTTATAAATTCCGGAGTTACTCCTTGTAATAATTTATTAGATTTCCAAAATTATATCTTATTAGAAACAGGTTACCCAGTTTGTATTTATGATTTTGAAAAGGTTTGCTCAAAATTAGAGACTTCAAATATTGATTTAGTCGTTTCACCTATAAACTCAGAGCAACCATTTTTAGCTAGTAATAGTGTAACATATGAACTGGATAGTTCAATTTTAACTGTTTGTGCGAATAAAGTTCCTATAAGTATAGCAGGATTAATAGAATCGAAGGATTCTACTATTTCTGAACAAACAAATACGTTATTAATAGAAGGAAGTATTTTTAATGCAGCGAAAATTCGACAACAATCACGAAAAATTGGATTAAGAACGGAAAGATCCGCTCGTTATGAAAAGTCATTAAAAAATACTTACTTAATAGAATCAATATATAGATTACTCTCTCTATTAAGAATTTACAATCCTAATTTAATTTGTAAAATTCATACAGTTAGTAAAATTAATGAAGAAATTTCAAAACCGATTTTATTAAAATATGAAACTATTAATGAAATTTTAGGACCAACGAATCAAATTAAGGATTCAGTTCCTGTATATATGAGTCCGGAATTAATAACAAGTTATCTTAATCGATTAAATTTTCAATTTACATTTGATAGTTTCCATTTTAATTGGAATGTTACAATTCCACATTCAAGGACTGAAGATCTTATAAGAGAAATTGATTTAATTGAAGAAATAGGAAGATTACATGGTTTTAACAATTTTTTAACTATATTACCAAAAATAAATAAAATTGGTAATGAAGACGATAATTATAAAACTCGTAAAAAAGTTACAACCTGTCTTTTAAATTTAGGCTTTAATGAATTGATTCATTATTCATTAGTCAACGAAGAAACGTTTATTGAAAATGAAATTCAATTAATCAATCCTTTAGTCTTAGAATATGCAAACTTAAGATCAAGTTTATTACCGAATTTGATAAAAACTGTTCATGAAAATTTAAAGCAAAAAAATGTTCATATGGAAGGATTTGAATATGGACATGTGTTTTTTAGGGATAAATTACAAAATTTAAAAGAAAAAGAACACGTAGCTGGCGTTTTTGGTGGTATAAAAACAAAACTAGCTTGGTCTTCAGTTGCAGCTGAATTAAACTGGTTTGAAGCAAAAGGAAGAATTGAACAATTATTTAGGCAGTTAAATCTAATAGTTCATTGGAAAATTTCAGACTCGAAAAAATTAAAAAAATTATTCCACCCATATAGAAACGCAGAATTATATTTAAGTGATAATAGTAATTTAGGTAGTTTTGGTCAAATACATCCAATATTAGCCCATCAATTAAATCTTTCATCTGATGTTTATTTATTCGAATTTGACTTAGAAGTTATTAAAACAGAACTACAAAAAAATAAAATAGTGTTCTATAAAGAATATTCTATGTACCCAAAAATAATAAAAGACTTATCATTTATTATTCCGAAAGAGATAGAATTTCAAACAATTAAAGAGGTCTTATGTTTGAATGGTACTGAATTTTTAGCTCAAGTAAATTTATTAGATGAATATAGGGGACAATCAATTCCGGATGACCAAACAAGCTTATGTTTACAATTAGTTTTTCAATCAAATAAAAAAACATTAGAAAATAAAGAAATCGAAAATATAATTGATAAACTTCAGTTAGCTCTAATGAATAAATTTAATGCTATTATTCGAACTTAATAGCATTAAGTTTATATTATTAGAAAATTAATGATTGCCTCTTTATCCACCACCAACAATCGTGACAATCTCAATTTTATCATTATTTTGAATAAAAATTTTATTCCAATTTCCCTGACTACATATTAAGTTATTATGCTCTAATACTAAAAGTGATGTATTGTAATTAAAATAATTAATTATCTGTGAAATTGTTAGGTTTTGCTCAGTGCAAAATTTATTACCATTAACAAAAAAAAAATTAAACCTATTCATTTTGATTAGTTTGAAAAATTTTTATAAATAAACTAGACGCAAAAGTATATTAACTGATAAAATATTCGTCAAGACAGTTAGGCGGGTGTAGCCAAGTGGTTAAGGCAGTGGGTTGTGGTTCCACCATTCGCCGGTTCAAGTCCGGTCATTCGCCCTTGTTAAAACTCTTTTTATTAAGTGTATATAAAAATTATTTATAATTAGCATAAAATTTTATGTCACGTTACCGAGGACCCAAATTAAAAATTAGCCGACGCTTAGGAACTTTACCGGGTTTAACAACTAAGAAATCAAAAAAAATAAATAGACCTGGAAAAGATGGAAATGCAAATGCCGATACTGGTAAAAAGTTAACAGAATATGGCGTTCGTTTGGAAGAAAAACAAAAGCTAAAATTCAATTATGGATTAACAGAGAACCAGCTATATAGATATGTTAAAGAAGCTCGTCGTAGACAAGGTGTGACAGGTCTAATTTTACTGCAACTCCTAGAAATGCGACTAGATACTATTTGTTATAATTTAGGTTATGCTAAAAGCATTGCACAAGCTAGACAACTAGTTACTCATGGACATATTACTGTAAATAAAAAAGGTGTAAATATTCCTAGCTTTCAGTGTCGATTAAATGATGTTATTGGAATAAAAGAAAAAAGTAGTTCGAAAACTTTAATTGAAAGTAATATTAAAAATAATCAATCAAGTAATTTACCGCTACATTTAAAATTTGATAGTTCTACATTAGAAGCTAAAATTTCAGATTATTGTGATCGAGATGATGTGGCATTACAATTAGATGAGTTACTTGTAATTGAGCATTATTCAAGAAGATAAAATACTTCATTTTAAAATCTATTCATTTCATTTTCTTATTTTCAAAAAGAAAACTAATTTATTTATTAATCCTATACTCATGTTAAAATTAAGATTAAAACGAACAGGAAGAAAACGTTCCCCTTCATATCGACTAGTTGTCATGGAGAGTCTATCTAGAAGAGATGGTAGACCGATCGAAGAGTTAGGCTACTATAACCCTATTAATAAGCAGTACAATTTTGATGTTGAAAAAATAAAAAAACGTTTAAATGAAGGTGTAAAACCTACGGAAACTGTAACTTTTTTATTAAAAAAGGCTGAAATTTTAAAATAAAAATCTATTAAATTATTATCTATTTTAAAACCAAATATATTTGGTTTTAAAATAGATAATAATTTAATAGATTTTACATAGACGGTATGTAAAATTAAAAATATATTATAATTATTAATTAAGTTCATTAAATTTTAATAATAAAAGTACCCTCTATGTCACATTTTACATATATGAAAACTCTCTTTCAAAATCTATTTTATCTAGAAAAAGCGCTAAATAGATTAAATATAAACTATCAAGAGAAAGCTAGTTCAAAAGTAGAATCATTTAATATAAATTTAATTATTCCTCAATCAAATGGTTATGATATTGAATTCGCTTGGAATGGACAAGAATACGAATTAGTTGTTGACATGAGTTATTGGGAACAACCTTATCCAATTGAAAGTTTTATTGACAAAGTTGCTCAACAATATGCAGGTGAAGTAATTATTGGAGAAAGCCAAAAAACTGGATTTCAACCTATTAAATATCAACAAAATGCTAACGGATCAAAGACGTTAATATTAGAGCGTTGGAACAACGAAAAGATTGTTCAAAACGTTTAATAAAAAATTCTAATTAGAATGTTGACGACTCATTTCTATATTGCTAATTTGATAGTATTAACTTAAAAATTCTAATAATTATGGTATTAGGATCAAAACTGTTTGTTGTTACTTACGATATTCTTCGTGGTGTTAACAATACTTTTTGGGGTGGTGCAGAAGGAATAGAAAAAGCTACTAGGATAGTTAAAACAGGCTTATCTGGGGCTGACGCTGTAATAGGAGTAAGTCATGCTCTTGAAGACTTTCAGTGTAACGATGTTGTTTGTGGTAGTTTAGACGTTATCGGATCTGTCTCGAGTACCGTTGGTATAGTACTAGGAAATATTCCCGCTACTAAACACTTAACTTTTATAACGGGTTCCGTTACTGTGGGATGTCGGACAATTAGATATTATTGCAAAAAGTATGGTACATTCTGGGGTTGTACAGTTGCTGCAGGTCAGGGAGTTAAAGAAGTGCTAAAATTCACTGTTAAACCCTAAATAATAATAAATCTTTTACAATTAAAATAAAAAAATATATTTATTTTTAAACCTTTAATTTAAAAATAAATTAAAGGTTTAAAAGATTAGAAGACGATTAAAAAATTAACCGTTAACAGCTGGAGCTGTTAAAGCAACTGGTAATACTTCACCTGAAGCTAAATCTAATGGGAAGTTGTGAGCGTTACGTTCGTGCATTACTTCCATACCTAAGTCAGCACGGTTGATAATGTCAGCCCATGTGTTAATAACACGACCTTGAGAATCAACAACTGATTGGTTGAAGTTGAAACCGTTTAAGTTGAACGCCATTGTACTTACACCCATAGAAGTTAACCAGATACCTACAACTGGCCATAAAGCTAAGAAGAAGTGTAAAGCACGAGAGTTGTTGAATGAAGCGTATTGGAAAATTAAACGACCGAAGTAACCGTGTGCTGCAACGATGTTGTAAGTTTCTTCTTCTTGACCGAATTTGTAACCGTAGTTAGTAGATTCGCTTTCAGTTGTTTCACGAATTAAAGAAGAAGTTACTAATGAACCGTGCATAGCTGAGAATAAAGAACCACCAAATACACCAGCAACACCAGCCATGTGGAATGGGTGCATTAAAATGTTGTGCTCAGCTTGGAATACGATCATGAAGTTGAAAGTTCCAGAAATACCTAAAGGCATACCATCAGAGAATGAACCTTGACCGATTGGGTATACTAAGAATACTGCAGACGCAGCTGCTACTGGAGCTGAGAAAGCTACGAAGATCCAAGGACGCATACCTAAACGGTAGCTTAATTCCCACTCACGACCCATGTAAGATGCAACACCTAATAAGAAGTGTAAAACGATTAATTGGTAAGGACCACCGTTGTATAACCACTCATCGATTGAAGCTGCTTCCCAAATTGGGTAGAAGTGCATACCGATTGCGTTTGAACTAGGAATAACCGCACCAGAGATGATGTTGTTACCGTATAATAAAGAACCTGCTACAGGCTCACGAATACCATCGATATCAACTGGAGGAGCTGCGATGAACGCGATGATGTAACAAGAAGTAGCTGTTAATAATGTAGGGAACATTAAACAACCAAACCAACCGATGTATAAACGGTTTTCTGTACTAGTAATCCAACCGCAGAAACGTTCCCATAATGAAACGCTTTGACGTCTTTCTAAAGTTGCTGTCATAAAAAAATTTTGTAATTATAATTCTTCCCAAGTGCTTAACTTGTTAATGACAATTATAAAACAAAAATATATTTTCATCACTATTTTATTAATTTAAAAAATTCAAGTTCAAAATTAAAAAGCGCTCGATTCGTGGTTCCTCCAATAAATAACTTTCGCTCTTTTTGAATAATCCAAATTTGAGAATAAGTTATATAACTTAATAAAGTACTTAGCATTAAGAAGAAAAATCCAAAGTAAATAATAGGAATTCCTGGGTCCGTTTTAATTTGTAAGCCTGTCGAACTTATAATTTCTAAAAAAGTTAAAGGTTGTTTAAGATTAACTGTTTCATTTAGTTCAACATTTCCTAAAAATATGCCAGATTCATTATATATTGAACAATAACCTTCTAAATTATCAATCAGAGCAATAATTCCTTCACTTAGAGAATTATTATTTGAAATCCAGGTTAACCAAACTTTCTTTTGATTATCTAAAATATTTAATAATGGATATTCAATTGTTTCGTTTGTTTTAGTATTGAAACGTAATCCAATTAAATTCCAGTCTGTTTGATAATAATAGACATTTTTATGAATTAAAGGATAATTTACTGAAATCGTTTTTCGGTTAATTTCATTTCCTTGATTGTCTAAAATTGAAAGATCGGAATAAAATTGTGAAATTGTGCGCGTTTTAGTATAGGTTATCCAAAAATCATTAATACGAGTGGATGTTTTTGGAATAAAGGTTAATTGTCCATTATTTAATATATTTTGAATATGAAAACTCTCCGTTTTTGGAACAATCTCTTGAGCCTTAAAACCAAATAATGAGCCAATAATGGTTCCAAGTAATATTAAAATCATACTAATATGAACTAAAATTGGTGCAATTCGTCCAGTTAAACCTTTATAACAATAAACTATATTTTTCTGTTGAAAAATTGAATATTGATTATCTTTAATTTTTAATAAAATTTTATTAAATGAAAAATTTGTTAATGTTGTAAAAATTTTTAACCGATAAAATTGTCCAGGTTTTCTAAAAAATTGGCAACGACGTGCAATTTTTAAAGATGGAAGTTGTTGTAAAAAAGTACACGAAATTAAACTTAATCCGAATAAAAAAATTAATATAAAAAACCACCAGGTTTTATATACATGATCTAAGCCAAATTGTAAAATCTGAGCCCATGTTAAAAATCCAAAAACTGGATTTGTCAAAGGATAGTTTATCTTATAAAATTCAAGTGACTGATCTTGTTCAATAATTGTTCCAGTAATACTGAAAATACTAATTAAAAGTAAAATAAATATTGAAAATCTAAGATCAGCAACTGTTCTAAAAATTTTTTGGTTCATTGCATCTTTTAATTTAACTATATACGTTTTAAAGAAGCTGAGCGAATTAAGCCTGAAGAAGCCCAGTTTTGTAATTTTATCATTTGATCACTTTCTAAAAGTGCCAATGGAATCAATTCTTCCAACGCTTTACAAATATCTTTTGTAATAAATTCTCGTTTTTCATAGAATGCATGATACATTCCTTCAATAATACTTTGTCGAATTTCTGCACCTGAAAACGAATCTGATGATTCTGCAAGTAATTGATAATCAAAAGATTCCCATGTATTTGGCCTAAATTCTTGAAGATGAATTTTAAAAATCTCTTCACGTTCTTCTTTTTTTGGTAAATCTAAAAAAAATATTTCATCAAATCGACCTTTTCGAATAATTTCTAATGGAAGTAAATCAATATTGTTTGCTGTCGCAATTACGAATACAGGTTTTGTTTTTTCTGAAAGCCAACTTGTGAAAGTTGCTAAAACTCGATTGCTGGTTCCACTATCACCTTTGCTTTCAGTATTACTAAAAGCTTTATCAATTTCATCAATCCACAAAATACAAGGAGAAATTGTCTCTGCGACATTAATCATTTGACGAAGTCGAGATTCTGATTCACCAACAATTCCACCAAATAAACGACCAACATCTAATTTTAAAAGAGGTAATTGCCATTCATTAGAAATTGCTTTTGCAGCCAATGATTTTCCTGTTCCTTGAATACCAATTAATAATAATCCCCGTGGTGTTGGTAACCCGTAATTAGAAGCTTGTACACTAAATGCTGTTTTTCGTTTTTTTAACCAATCTTTTAAATTACCTAAACCTCCTAAATTTTCTATTTTGTCAGTAACAGAAGAATATTCTAAAATTTCTGTTTGACTTATAATCTGTTTTTTCTCACTAAGCAAAACTGCTATACTATTATCATCAATTGTTTTATAAGTTGCAATAATTTTTGACAAAACACGTCTTATTCGTTCTAATGATAATCCTTGGCAAGCTCTTGTTAGATTTTCAAATAATTGTGAATCAACTTTTATATTTAGAGAACTTACTAATCGATTTAATTCTTGGTTAATCTCATCCTCTAACGGTAGTTGAAATTGTAATACTGTAATTAAATCTTGAAGTTCTCTAGGAATCGTCAAATCTGAGCCAATAATAACTATTGTCTTCGGTTGTAATTTTAATATTCGGCTAATATTTCTTAATTTCCGTGAAATTGAAAGGTCAGTTAAAAATCTATTAAAATCTTTTAATAAAAATAAAGCAGGAGTTTCAGCATTTAAGCGTTCAACAAGTTCAAGAGCCTGTAATGGATTTCTTTTTGCAAATCCTTCATTATTTGGATTATTTGTATAACCATCAACAAAATCCCAACTATAAATGCTTCGATTTAGATTTGTTTTTACATTTTTTCGAATGACATACTCTACACGATCTTCTTCAATGGTATTAATATAAATTATTGGATAGCGAGCTTTTAAAAAAAGAGCCAATTCATCATTAAATTTCATAAAATACTTATTCAAAAAATCAATTTGTTAAATTAGTATTATATTAATAATAAATATAAAATTATTTATTATTAGAGTAATTAAATAACTAACTCTAATAATGTAAAATTTATCGACGAATGGCTAAAATTTTTCTACCCTTTTTACGTCGATTACTGATTGTCTTACGACCTTGTGGTGTTGCCATTCTAGCTCGGAAACCTGATACTTTTAGAACAGAATAGCGTCCTTTATTGGAAAGCGTGTGTTTTGTCATAGCAATTAATTTTGATTTTGTATTATAAAATTGATGATCTTAATAAATCATAAATAACTAAATGTCTTAATAACTCTTCTCGAGTTTCAAACATATAAAAAGCATCTTGCTTATATTCGTACAAAGGATTTCTTTGACCATAACCACGCCAGCCGACTGCTTCTCTTAACAGAGTCATTTTTTGCAGATGTTCGCGCCAAATCCTATCAGTATTTATTAAGATAATACTCCGTTCTAAATTTTCAATTATCCCATCTCCATAAACAGATAACTCAACTATTTTTGATTGATAAGTAAGCCAAAATTCGTTAAATAAATATAATTTTAATTCAGCTAAGTCAAAATTATTGATAGTTAAATCTGAATTTCTAGCTTGGGTTAATAATATATTTCTACCAAATAGATTTTCGATCAATCTAATAACTTCTTTATTGCAGAATTTTTCTTCTTTTAGTTCTAGTAAAAGTTCTGTAATAATTTGTTCACCATAAGCAAAAATACTTCTTTGCACCGACTGACTTTCTAAAATCTGTCGTCTTTCATGATAAACAATATTTCTTTGTTTATTTAGTACATCATCGTAGTCAAATAAATTTTTACGTTGTTGATAAGCTCTTTCTTCTACTCTTTCTTGTGCTGAATCTAAACTTTTTGTTATAAATTCTGACTCTAACGGAGAATCATCCGGAATTTGCGTTTGCATAAAATTCTGAATTTTAGGTCCACCAAAAAGTCTTAATAAATTATCATCTAAACTTAAAAAGAATCTTGAAGCTCCAGGGTCGCCTTGTCTCCCGCATCTTCCGCGTAGTTGATTGTCTACTCGACGAGAATCATTTCGTTCTGTGCCTATAATGTATAATCCACCTAAATTTTTGACTATTTTATTTTCCTGCTCTTGTGATTTCTTGTTATATGAAACTAATTCATTAATTAAAAACCTAATTGAGCATTGATATGAAGTAGTTGGAATAGAAATACGATCATTTTCTCTTAAGATTCTTAAAATATCAAGATCAGATAGATTTAAAAACTTTTCATCATAAAGTAAAGAACTTAAAACACTTAAAAATTTATGAGAAGTGCCTTCAAATTGACTTAATATTGAAGATTCTAAAACATTTCCTTTTTTTGAAAGTTTATAATTTTTTGAAAGTGTTAAAATATCGTATAATTTTTTTTGAATTTTAAAATTAATATTTCCACCTAAAATTATATCAGTACCACGACCAGCCATATTAGTAGCAATTGTAATACTACCTCTTTTGCCAGCTTGTGCAACAATTTCTGATTCGCGTCTTACATTTTCAGGTTTAGCATTTAAAATTTGATATGATAATTTATACTCATTTAACAATTGAGCCAGCATTTCTGATTTTTCAACTGTAGTTGTTCCTATTAAAATAGGTTGACCAGTAGAAGAAATTTTATTACATGCTTGTGCAATCGCATTCCATTTTGAAAATTGATCTTTATAAATTAAATCCGGGAAATCTTTTCTTCGAGTTGGTCGAGCCGTTGGAATTTCTGAAACTGATAAGTTATAAATTTTTTCAAATTCAATTTCCGCAGTTTTTCCAGTTCCGGTCATACCAGACAATTTCGGATAAAGTAAAAAGAAATTCTGATAGGTAATTGCCGCAACAGTTTCAGTTTTTTGACGGATTTGTAGTTTTTCTTTTGCTTCAATAGCTTGGTGTAATCCGTCTCCCCATCTACGATCAGGCATAATTCTACCAGTAAATTCGTCTACAATAACTATTCGACTATTTTGAACAATATAATGAACGTTATTAAAATATAAAGCATTTGCTTTCAAAGCATTTAAAATGTAAGGTATCCAAGGATCTTTTGGATCATATAAATCTTGAATACTTAAAATTTTTTCAATTTGTTTGCTTCCTTCTTCAGTCAAAATAACGTTTCTATTTTTTTCATCAACTTTATAGTGACTGTTAAGTTCTAAATAATCGCTAATCTCAGCGGCTACAATATACTTTTCAACTGGAGTCGGAATATTATTTGAAATAATTAATGGTGTTTGAGCTTCATCAATTAAAATTGAATCAACTTCATCTATGATGCAATAATTAAAAGGCCTTAATACAACATCACTTAAATTTAATGCCATATTGTCGCGTAAAAAATCAAATGTAACTTCATAATTTGTTACATATGTGATGTCTGCGTTATAGTTTCTTTTTCTTTCAAAAGTGGACATTCCATCTTGAATTAAGCCTGTATCCATTCCAAGAAATCGATAAATTTGACCCATTGAAACTTGATCTCGATTAGCTAAATAATCGTTTACAGTTACAATATGAACACCTTTTTTTGTAATTGCATTTAAGTAAGCAGGTAAGGTTGCGACAAGTGTTTTACCTTCACCGGTTTTCATTTCTGCAATTTGTTTATCATTTAAAACAAGTCCTCCCAGTAACTGAACATCAAAATGTCTTAATCCTAATGTACGGAAACTAGCTTCTCTTGTTAATGCAAATGCTTCCGGAAGTATTTTATCTAAATTCTTGTCCGAATCGTATTGTTGTTTGAGTCTGAAACTTTTAGCTCTTAATTCACTATCACTTAATGTTTTTAATTGATCTTCATATGCATTAATTTGATTTACTAAAATTTGATATTTATTAGTAACTGAGTTTTTGGCAAATGGATTTTTTAGCATTTTAAAATGATTTTAAAATTTGTTAAACAATAATGTTTATACGTTTCTGTTTTCCATCTTTAGAATCAAATTTAATAAATCCATCTGTAATAGCATATAAAGTAAAGTCTTTACCACATCCTACATTTAGTCCAGGTTTAAATTTCATTCCTCTTTGGCGAATTAAAATATTACCAGCTTTAACTTTTTCACCACCAAACTTTTTTACACCTAATCTTTGAGCATTTGAGTCTCTTCCATTTTTAGTGCTTCCAGCACCCTTTTTTGATGCCATAATTTTTGACTCCTCTTTTTAAATTTTAATTAATAATTATATCTTCAATAAAAACTCTTGTTAAATCTTGTCGATGACCTTGTTTTTTTCTAGTTTTTTTCTTTGGTCTCATTTTATAAACAATTGTTTTTTTACCACGTAAATGTTCTAAAATTTTACCTTTAATTTTGACAGTTTCTAAATAAGGTTTACCTACTAGAACAGTTCCCTCATTGTTTAATAATAAAACACGATTTAGTATAACTTGTTTACCCAATTCCGTAGGAATTCGATTAAAGTCATAGTATTTTCCTATTTCAATCCAAAATTGCCTTCCACTTATCTCGACAATTGCATATTTCATAATTTAAATTAAGTTATTTTTATTTAGCCTTATAATACTAAAAATTTTTTTAAACCGTCAACTTATTTTGAACTATCTTTTAATTTTCTATATTACTTTTTAATCCGCATAATTCAGTATAAAAAAATTCAAAGGCTTTCGATTTATAACATTCTGGATTACTAATAATCGATAACGTTCTAGTAATTCTAATATTCTCAATTTTCAAGATTTCAATTGTTTTAAGTTCAATTTCTTTTTCAATTGCAGATGAAGACACAAAAGCGGCTCCCAGCCCTAAACTCACAGCCGTTTTAATTCCTTCAATTGAATTAAGTTGCATAATAATCTTTAATTGTTTTGTCTCAATTTGATTTTGAATTAATATGTTATCAATGAATTTTCTAATAGTAGAATTGGAATTTAAAGTTATAAAATTCAGATGATAAAGATCTTCTTTAGTAATTATTTTTTTTGTAGCAAATGGATGGGATTTTGATACAATCAAGCTAAATTCGTCTTCAACAAAATCTTCAACCATAAGATTTTCTTTTAAATCATTCGGAATTTCTCCTCCTACAACAGCAAGATCAATTTCGCTATTTAAAACATTCTTTGCCACAATTCTAGTTGAGTTTACTTGAACTTTTAGGTCTATTTGTGGGTAATTTTGGGCAAATAATGCTAAAACTCGAGGAAGTAAGTATGTTCCAATTGTTTGACTAGCTCCTACAGTTAAATTTCCACGCTCACCGTTTTTGACATCAATAAGAGCTCTACAACTTTCTTCACATAATGCTAAAATTCTTTCAGAATACTGTAAAAATACTTTACCATTTTCTGTTAATGAAATTTTATTACTTTCTCTATTAATAAGTAAAATATCTAGATTTTTTTCTAGTGTTTTTATTTGTTTACTTAATGAAGGCTGTGAAAGATACAATAATTCTGCTGCTTTTGTGAAACTTTTTTCGGTCGCAACTGCTTTTAAAATTCTTAATTGTTGAAGTGTAAAAGGAAGCATACTTTGTTTCAAAATCTTAAAAATTATTATTTTGATGATATAAAAGTTTAATATTTAAAAAATAAGATTACGGATGGAGAGACTCGAACTCTCAAAACAAAAGTTACTAGGACCTAAATCTAGCGCGTCTACCAATTTCGCCACATCCGTTAACATTTAGTAATATTAGTTTAATACTATAGTTCGATTTAGTATCAGATTTTTTTAAGAGAATAAATAAATCTTTAAATTTTTTTTAAAGATTTATTACTCATCAACATATATGCTATATACGAAACTAGTTGTTTTTCCTCGTAACATTGATTTAGCTAAAGATAAAGATTTTTGAGCTGCTTTTTGCCCTTTTCTTTTCCAATTTGCTTTTCTTGAATTTTTTTTAGATTTTGATGTTCGTTTTTTAGGTACAGCCATTATTTATAAATTGTATTTATTGTTATTATAAATAATACATTAGATGTTTTTAAAAGTCAAATATGACTGATATTTTTCTATTTTCGTTTGAAAATAAGAAAAATTAACGTGTTAAACGTTGAATTTGTTGAATAGCTAAACGACCTATATTAAATAAAGCCCATGATGCTGCCACTAATAATGGTACAGCAATTACTAGTAAACGAGTATCCATAAATGATAATCCTTTTGAAATATTTAAATTAAATACACTATATATTATATATTATAATCAAAAGATATATTATAATCAAAATAATCAAAAGATTTCAACTTTTAAGGTCAGAATTGCATATATAGAATTTACTATTTTTATCGTTTCATTTTACTTCTGTATTTGTTAATTAACTTGTGTTTATACAAAACACAAGTATCGTTACCATAAAGTTAGACTAATAAAAATAAATATAAATTTTAGAATTGGGTTTGATTTCAAACTTTACATTGAACCAAAAATACTCCTCTTAACAAATCATAATAGTTTAAACTTTGGCATTGAACTATCTTCCCAGGAGGTCCCCCTCCAAGTATTGTCGTCGATTTATAACGTTTCACAACTGAGTTCGAGATGGATCAGTGTGGTTCCGATTACACTAAAAACACCAAAGTAAAAAAGTACTTTATGAAAAGTACTTTTATTAGATTAAAAAAATTCAAGTCTTCGGTCTGTTAGTACATCTTAGCTCATCCATTACTAGACTTACACTTAATGCCTATCAAACGGTTAGTCTTACCGTGACCTTATTCACTTACGTGATGAGAATACTTATCTTGAGGTGGGCTTCCCACTTAGATGCTTTCAGCGGTTATCCACTCCACACATAGCTACCCAGCGTTTACTGTTGGCACAATAACTGGTACACCAGAGGTGCATCCTTCTCGGTCCTCTCGTACTAAAGAAGGCTCCTCTCAATATTCTAACGCCTACACCGGATATGGACCGAACTGTCTCACGACGTTCTGAACCCAGCTCGCGTACCGCTTTCATGGGCGAACAGC
>Ga0209812_10000362_pt1 | contig 42353 bp, 29 predicted proteins | sample JI71714BDNA_FD_187502 | JGI IMG/M metagenome (GOLD analysis project Ga0209812, IMG submission 187502) | Wastewater effluent complex algal communities from Wisconsin, to seasonally profile nutrient transformation and Carbon sequestration -... | ecosystem: Engineered > WWTP > Effluent > Algae...
CCTCTCCAAGATAATCCACTGAATTTAACATCAATCAAGGTATCTTCTAGTATTTTTTTGCTATCAGTATCCATGATGATGACCTTTCTCCAGTCGCTTCCACCTTCAGAAATTTGATACGCTACTTTAGAGCCATCTTTTGAAAATTCTATTCCTGCTAATGAAGTCGTACCATCTTTTGAAAAAGTATTTGGGTCTAGGAATATTTCTGCATCTTTTTCCCCATTATTTCTCCAAAGAACAAATTGATTTTGGAGACCATCGTTTTTGTAAAAATACGTATATTTTCCTTCTTTAAAAGGTGCCCCGTATTTCTCATAATTCCACAGTTTCTCTAATCTGGACTTATAATCTGCTCTAAAAGGAATTTTGTCTAAATAATCAAATGTTACTTTGTTTTGAGCATCTACCCAAGCATTTGTCTCTGCAGACAGGTCATCTTCGAGCCATCTATATTGATCTATTATGGTTGTATCAAAAAAAGTATTTTGTGTGGTATCTTTTCTAGTTTCTGGATATTGTAAGGCTTCTTGAGCGATTTTAGGCATTTCTTTTTCTTTACAAGCTATAACAGAAATAGCGATTAAAAATGGCAAAAGTTTGTTCATTTTAAGATTGATTAATGTGAAATGATGTCAATTATTAAAAGCCCAAAAGTAGTAATTAAATAATTTTGAAACAATTAATTTTAGGAATCATTTTAAACGATTCCTAAATAAAGATGAACTGAACCAAAAGTTAGGTTCTATTTTCTATCCTTGACGAGAGAATTAAAATGACTTTCTTTACAATAATTATTCTCATATCGCTTCCACCTAGTATTTTTGTAATGATCTCCTGCATAAAAAGCAAGTAACATTTCAAAATCCTCAAGTTCTATAAAGCCATCGTATGACTGGATTTTGGTAAATTTTTCGTCCATAAAGGCTACAGCAGGAAATGACATATATCCATTAAGAAGATCAACTGCTAATTCGTGAAAATCATATTTACCTACACGGACTGAAGAGTATGATTTATTGTTAATGGTAATTTTTTCAGTAGATTCAGCATTTATTCTAAATGTGTAGAAGTTTTGGTTTACAAATCTCGCTAATTGATCGTTTGCAAATGTGTTTTCTTCCATAAACCTACACCATTTACATCCATCATAATAAAAGTAAATAATAAATTTTTTATTGGACTTTTGGATCTTTTCTTGAGCTAAATCCCATGAAGTCCATTTTATTTTGTTCTGCCCTATCACAGGTGATAAGTAAAAAAAAGAAAGGCCTAAAAGAAAAATTCTCAGATTCATAAATATAAAATAATAAATACTCTCCACTTTGTCTTGGTCAACAAAAGTAATGAATCTGTCAAACAGATTGTTGTCAATTCTTAAAAAAACGTACTATTTTAATAAAATTTTAACAGTTTTTAACTTCATGGAGACACAAATTGCTGTTTTTTCATTGCATTTGATCACAGAAATATATAGTCGAACACCAAATTAAAGAGCTTTTAACCATTCAGAAAATCTCGATCAGAAAGATCTAAGCTTTGACAATATTAAAAATGTTTTTTAATATCTCTTTTACAATTTTAACATCAGGGAGGTATGTACCTTCTTTCATTGACGATTCCACAAACTGAATATCAGCAGAAACTGATGTCTGTACGTTAGTTTGATACTGCAAGTAAAATGCACAATATATACTCACAACAAGAAGTGCCATAAATGCGTGTTTTGTGTTTACTTTACTCTTCATATTAACAATTATTACAATATTTAAATAATTTATAAAACGGTATTTAAAAACAAAATGACCAATCTATATTTATCACAAAGATAATTTAATTTGTACGTACAAATCTACACTCATAACGTTAAAGTTTTACTAAAAGTTACAAAAGCAAGTTACTTTTTACATTATTAAAATTTTCTAATTTGTGCATCCTATATTCGCCCCAATATACCTTTGAAACTTAATACGAAGGAGACCATAAAGTAATGACGTAATGAAAATATGAAAGGTTGGATATGAATGATACTTTTTTAAAATAATGTTAAAATAATTCTAATTGGTAAAACTTTTTAGATATATCTAGAACCGCTAATTGAATATTTTTTTATAAAAATGCTACACTCATTAGAAAGCTAATATATTACTATAGAAATTGATATAAATATTATCATATCTTTGCGCCATTCAAAAAAATAGCTTTTCATGGCATCGATCATATTAAAAAACTGTCAAGTCTGTAATTCATCAGCAATCCAAGCTGTAACCCAAATTAAGGATCATTCCATCACGAAAGAAACTTTTGAACTTCATAAATGTATGGAATGTGGATTTCTCTTTACTCAATATGCACCTGAAGAATCAGAAAGTGGTAGATATTATCAAAGTGAAGATTACATTTCTCATTCAAATACATCAAAAGGTTTAGTATCTAGACTTTACCACGTAGTCAGGGATATTATGCTCGGTAGAAAATATAAACTTGTAAATTCTCTAGGGTCAAATAAAAATCTACTTGATGTAGGAAGTGGGACAGGTTATTTCTTAAACTTCATGAAACAAAAAGGATATGCCACATTTGGTATAGAAATCGATGAAAAGGCAAGGGAATTTAGCAAAAAACAATTTGGCCTAGATGTAAACTCTCCTGAATATCTTAAGAATGGACATATTACCCAAAAATTTGGATATATCACTTTATGGCATGTTTTGGAGCATCTATATGATCCAAATGCCTATCTCAAAACATTCCACAGTCTATTAGATCATAATGGACATCTCATAATTGCTGTGCCAAATCATGCTTGTTTCGAAGCAAAATATTATGGAACTTATTGGGCAGCATATGATGTACCACGGCATCTTTGGCATTTCACACCTGAAACTTTAGAAAAAATCGCAGTCAAAAATAATTTTAAACTCATAGAAAAAAAGATGATGCCATTTGATCCTTTTTACAATTCTCTATTGAGTGAAAAATATAAGAATAGTACATTAGGTTTAGTTCAAGGATTTATGATAGGTTTTGTATCTTTTATGAAAGGTTTAATTAATGTAAATAAATCAAGCTCTGTTATTTACGTATTAAAGAAAGTTTGATTTAAATAAAAGTCATCTAATCAAAGTAACGTCACCGCTTTTTATTTTTTGTGCAAATGCCGGGTCCGTATAGGAAATTAGATAAGTGAAGACACCTTGCTCTAAATACCTACCACGATAAGTGCCGTCCCATTCAATCACGCTTGGATTTTCAATAATGTATACCAAATTGCCCCATCGATCATAAATTCTTACGATCTCGATCATAAAACATTCAGGTATATAAACCTTCCATTTATCGTTTCCTGATGTACTTTCAGGTGCAAAAATATTTGGAATATAAAGATCTTGTGAAGCGTCAATGTCTATACTAAAATTTCGGTAATACGCACAACCTGAAATATGTGTGAATATCAAATCCATTTCACTGGCGGATTGGGTTTGGATCATATGTTCAAAACAACCTTCACAGTTTAGATTACCAGATCGATACCAATCAAGTGACCAAAAATTGCCATCTAAATCTACGATATATTTCAAAGGTTTGCCTGGATAAACGATGGTATCACTAAAAAAAGGTACTTCATAATCAAAAGGTATAGAAGGCAAATCGATATTGTAATTCACTAAACAACCTACATCATTATGTGTGTACAAAATTGAAGCTGTAGTATCATCCTCGAAAATTATTGGATTGGATAAGGATCCATTGCTCCACGCGAAAGACCAATTTATGTCAGTATCTACAGTTAACTCATAAATACCAGAATCACAATCCACCATAGAAATAGGCTCGTCTGGAAAAGGAATTTGAACTGTATTTAATATAAAAACAGAATCGCAACCAAGATTGGTTTTATAATTGAATGAGAAACTTCCATCTTCAGATATCCAACTGCCTTTGTAAAATATACTATCATTAGGACAGATACTGATATTGTCAATGAAACTATAACTAGGTAGACTCTCTATTGTGGATGTGATACTAATGGGACAAAATGAGTTCAGATCAAAATAAGTGACATCTTGACCAGCAAAATACCAATTATTATTAATGAAAACAGAATCTCCTTGACAAAGATTTATGGTATCAAAAATGCCAACTTGAGGTATCAAATCAACGATGATAGATACAATACTGTCGCAGCCATTAGAAGTTGTAGATAACACAGTAAAATTTCCATCTTCATAAATCCATTGTCCATTAATAAGTAACGAATCGCCTTGGCATAAAGGAATTTGAGACATAGATCTTACCGTATCTTGAAAAATAACGTCTAACGTAATCGTACTATCGCACCCATTTTGACTTGTCAACACTTGTTGATAAAGTCCAGAATTGTATATCCATTGGTTATTGAAGTAGATGGAGTCGTTGGAGCAGATGTTTTGGGTGAAAAAAAATTCAACTGTACCGTTCTTCACCAATACTTGGTCAAATAAAAATCTACAAAGCTCTGTTTCAACAGTTACAGAATATAATCCTTCATTTACAACATTTATAGATTCGGTTGTTTCTCCTGTACTCCAATTTATTTCTTTATATGAATCTAAATCTAAATCCACAAAGGCATTACTGCCGCAGATTTCGATTTCATCAACTAATTCAAGTTCCTTATTAAGATACTGATCATTTAAAACTATAATCGGTCGATTACCCATAAAACCTTTTGCTTCAGCGTGATGTTGACTAAAAGGAGAGCATTTATTTTCAATTTTGAGATTCATACCTGAACCTGTATTGTCTTCCATATCATAATAAAGGACAAGGTTACTTTCATTACCAGCTAATGACACATTATAGTTTTGCTTAATTTGTTGTGCTGAAAGTGGGGCATCATAAAATCTTAACTCATCAATTACCCCGCTAAAAAAATTACCAAAACTTCCTCCTACATTCTTATAAGCACCTATTCTAATATTTTCAAAAGATGGATAAATAGGTATAAAACTGCCACCTGAAAATTGGCTAGGTACAAGATTCCCATTTACGAATAACTTAATACTTGTAGCATCATGTACTATTGCAATATGTGAAAAAACACCACTAGGTATCTGAACGTTAGATGTCTCAAAATAACTGTTACTTGTACAAAAGCCGTTAGGACTAATTGACCAAAACAATTTCCCATCAAAGACTGACAAATAATAACCATATTGGTTATCACACCATTGTTTTGAAACAATCATTCTATTACCATCATCACAATTAGGCATAATCCATGCTTCTATAGTTATACCATTGCCACCCATTAATATGTTTGAAGATGATTCAACCTCAAGATAATTGCTGCACCCATCAAATAGAAGTCCTTTATTAAATTGAGCATTTATAGAGTTGGAAATAGCTAAAATAACTATAACTAATGATATTTCGTATATTTTCATCTAGAAGTATTTGTACTATTTTTTGACTATAATCTTCATTTTAACTTTTACTAATAAGGAATTATACAAAAACAAGCTAAACAAAAAATCATATTTCTAAGATAGAGTGAGAAGCTTTTCATTGCAAAAAGCTTCTCACGTTTATACTTAACGTTTATACTTAATTTATAACTATCAGTTTTCCAGAACGAGATTCACTCCCAGAAATTAATTTAAAGAAATAAACTCCTGATTTGTTTCCTAATTCGTTCGTTGATATCTTTAATTCATTCCAACCCTTTACAGAATTTATTGATTTCGAATGGATTAAATCCCCATTAATATTGTAAATTTCTATGCCTACATTTCCAGATATCTCATTATGAAATTCTATTAAAGTCTCATCACTAAATGGGTTTGGTTTGGCACTTGATAGCACAAACTCATCAGATTTATCTAAATGATAGAGTTGAATTTTTTTCATTGACATGTCTGAATTATAAAATTCATTTTTGAATTGACCATTCAGGCCTTTGAAAGTTCCATCGGAATTGCTACGTAATTTTAATGAAAATAAAGGTTCATTAACGTTAATTCCAATCGAATTTGCTGTCGAATACGAAATCTTAATATTATTATTTAAAAAATTTCTTTGTTCTTGATCTATTTTCAATTGACTATTTATTAAATCAAAGCCTTCTATATTATTGAGATCTAATGACATTTGGAATCCATTTATCTCTTTTGTCGAAGTTGCAAAAAAGTTTACCATGAATTCTCTTTCGCCTTGATGCTCAATAGAATAATTGATATTTTCAATATTAAATTCTCTAGATTCGACACTAGCTTTTAGATTCAAATCATTATTAATATCACCGAGCTTTACACCTGTAAAATTCAAAGTCATGAAATCTTTGAAGCCCTTTTCAATGGCATATTTCTCATTTACATCGATGATACTATGCCTATCAAAAACTGGTAATTCGGTGATAAACCTCCAACTTTTATTATGACTAAACTTACTAGTTTTACCTAAAATTAATTTTCTAAGTTCAACGAGATCCGCTGCAGAAACCCTTGTGTCATTATTAACATCGGCTGCAACATACTTCCTAGATTGGTCAAAAATATCTAATCCAAGAATATGACGTTGGATGAGAATCAAATCTAGGGTAGTCACACCATCCAAAAAGTCATCATTTTTTAGCACAGAGATTTCGCAATCATCAGAATTGACGACATCACTTATGGCAAAATTCCCTTTTTCATCTGTCTTGATGTTTTCAATTTCTAATTGCTGATGTTTCAACACACTCACATTTACCAAAGGATTTCCTTCCGCATCAGTAACTGCACCTGCCAAAACTCTATTCTCTTTATCTAAGCAAGAAGTAAAAATTGACATGTTTTCTAAATCCCAAACACTTACAGGAGATGAATTTCCTATAGGGCAATAAGGCAGGAATTCGAATTGGTAAGTTGACTTTTCCTTTGCAACAAAAGCTTCATTATTCATAAAAGAAATTTTATGCTCATTCCAATCCCTACTAGAAATAATTTCTTCATCCTTATAAACCTCTATTCCATTTTTTAATACTCTAAAACCAAACTTGGTAGGATAATTATTGATACCTGAAGCACCATTAATCCAATCATACATTAAAGGAGACTTTTCAAAAAATTTCAATTTAGCGATTTGAAAGTGCTTTCCTTCTTCTGGTGTAACTTCAAAGGTAAAAACGACAGACTTATCATTTCCCGTTGAATATGCACAATCACTGCTACTCTCGACACACATTGCTAAAGAATTTCCCAATCCCGGTGTGCAAGAGTGTTTATTCTCTATTGGATTTGACCTGAAAATATTACTTAATGCTATTGTTCCACAAGAAATCTGTGAAAATGTAGATGTAAATTCAGAATAGTCCATATTTGTAGAACCGACAATAGCAGAACATTTATTAAAATCGTAGAGCAGATCTTCATTTATAAGTTCTATTGTAATAAACAATGTGCTATCGCAACCAAATGCGCTTGTCAAATTTTGGATAAAATTACCTTGGGTAGTATATTTTTTTTGACCTACTTGGATCGTATCGCCAATGCAAATAAGAAAATTTAATGATGTTTTAATACTATCAGAAAAGGTAAGATCTAATGTTGTAATACTATCACAACCACTTGCAAGTGTAAGAACTTCCTCATAAATACCTGGTTGAGTAACCCATTGATTATTAAAGAAAATAGAATCATTTGGACAGAGTTGTATTGATTCAAAATTTTCAACGCCACCTTGACTAGCAAAAATCTCATCTTCCAAAAAATTACATAGCTCAGTTTCCACCGTTACTTTGTATAATCCTTCATTGACAATATTTATTGTTTTTGTAGTTTCACCTGTACTCCATTTTATTTCTTTGAAAGCATCCAAATTTAACTCCACAATTGATGATGAACCACAAAGTTCGATTTGGTCTTGTAATCCAAGTTCTTTATTTATATAGTCTGTATTTGAAACTATAATTGGTCTGCTGCCTAAAAAGCCTTTTGAGATAGCACGATTCTGGCTGAAAGCAGTACATTTATTCTCAATTTTGAGATTTACTCCTGAACCAGTTACATCTTCCATGTCATAATAAAGTACCAAATTGGCTTCATTGCCAGAAAGAGGTACATTATAGTTTTGTTTAATCTGCTGTGCCGTAAGTGGAGCATCATAAAATCTTAACTCATCAATAATACCACTGAAAAAATTGCCAAAGCTGCCTCCAATATTCTTATAAGCCCCTATTCTAATGTTCTCAAAAGACGGATAGATAGGAATAAAGCTTCCGTTTCTGAATTGACCAGGGACCAAGTCGCCATTTACAAAAAGCTTAATACTTAATGCATCATGAACAACTGCAATATGTGTAAAAACTCCAGCGGGAATTTGAACACTAGATGTTTGATAATTACTATTGTCCGTACAAAAACCGTCTGGACTGATAGACCAGAATAATCTTCCATTGAATACAGATAGATAATAACCATATTGATCATTGCACCATTGCTTAGATACAATCATTCTGTTGTCGTCGTCACAATTAGGCATTATCCATGCTTCAATGGTTATCCCATCTCCACCCATCAATAAGCCTGATGAACTAACAACTTCCAAGTAATTATTACACCCGTCTAATAACAAACCTTTGTTAAACTGAGCATTTAACTGAGACTGGAAAATAATTAAATTAAACACTAAGATAAGTTTCAAAATTTTCATTTGTCGTTTTATTTAAAATTTTAATCTGTATAGTCACAAAGTTACAAAAGAAATTAATATCAAAAAGAATAAACTAAATTTTTGAGTAAAAAAAACAATATTCGTTAAAACTCTATCTTACAAATACATCTTTTTTCAAAAATCCAATCCATGTGAACCATTGAGATAAAAAAACATATTTCCCTTTGGGATAAAGACTAAGCATGGTAAAACGAAGCATAATTAATATAGATGCAAACATTTTGAAAGTAAATTCGATAAACTTTAAAAACAATTCACCTCCATTACCTTCTGACAATATCCTTCTTTTTTCTTCATTTCCTGTCTTCATAAATAGTTTTTTAAAATTGCTAGGCTCAAGTCGTGCATTATCAATGTAATGAAACAACCAAGCTTTTGGCAAATAGTAAATTTCATCCGATATTTGACTTACTTTTTTAAAGATGTACTTATCATCACTTCTAAATTTCAACTCATTATTAAATCCTTTTACTTGGTTTAATATATCCTTTTTGTAAGTCATATTGCAACCTGCAGGGTACTTCATAGCTTTTGTATATTTTTTAGTTTTGTCTCCATGATCAACTTTGGCTACAAAACCATTTAAATACTTGTTCATCCAAATAGGCTCCAAACCGTTTTCATACTTTGGAATTACCTTTCCTCCCACACCAACAGCATTTTTATTATTTTTAAAAAACAATAGTACTTCTTCAATAAAATCAGGTGGCAAAATTACATCATCATCAATGAAGGAAATAATAGGCGAATTTGCCTCTAAAATGCCACGATTGCGAGCATAAGATAATCCTTTATTTGATTCGAAAAAATATTTAACATGTAGTTCGGGATTATTCATCATAAATGACTGTACTATTTCTGCAGTTCGGTCGGTACAAAAATTATCAATCACTATCAATTCAAAGTTCTGATATGACAAATTTTGGATCTTAACACTCTCAAGAGCTTCGGGCAAAAACTTCTCACGATTATAGGTACAAATAACTAAAGAAATTTCAATTTGATGATTATTCATTTTTAATCAAATTTAGAAAAAATAATTCGGATTTAGTAAGACCAATCTATTGATGACATCTATTTTTTCTCTATAATTATAGTGATGATAGGTGAAAGCAAATCTTCAATTGTAACATTTGGATACAACCTTTGAACCATTGATAATGTATTTGAAGAAATCATTTTTAATTGATTAAATTTTGTCTCTTTTAAAATAGCATGAATATGAAACCCAGAATTCTTAATGTGTTGTTCCATTTCGATTAATGAGCATCTATTTAAACTATTAAGATAAAAATTACTTGCCTTTTCAAATTCAGAAGGGCGATACTTTTTGAGATATTTTTCAAAATCACTTTTGGAAAGACTAGCATGTCCCCATGGAAAATCTAATGTGGCATAGGTATGTCCACCATTATACGAAAAAAAAGGATTGTAAACATGGTAACCAAATCCCCCTTTTTTTGTAACTTTATAAAGTTCTTCAAAACATTTTTGAATATCAGACACATGCTCTAGAACGTCTGCACTAAAAGTAAGATCAAATTGATTTTCACTGTAATGAGAATCCGTTATGTCATGTTGCTCAAATGATAAGTTTGATACACCAAAATATGACTGAATTAGTTTTCTATTTTCTCTAATTTGTTCAATTTGGGAATTTTCGTAATAATAATCAACATCTCCACTCATCACTTTGCTATTTTTCCATTTACTCGCAAGGATGGTAGCCTTTATTGTATCATAACTTCCTATTTCTAAAACGTCTTGAAATTCTTTATCTGTAAATTTTGATAAGAACTGAATCATTGTACTAATAAAACCCGAAACATCTTTTGCTTTTATTTCAATGTCTCTCTTGGCCAGTTTACTAATGGGTTTATTTTCAAATGTTGATTGCCAACCAGGCTTGACCATAGATCTTAAACCTTCTTTTAAATCAACTTTATTACTTAATTCATCAGTGAACGTATCAAATACTTTTAATGTCGAAACATCAAATGCATTTGTATTTACTTTCTTTAATGTTTCTACTGCTTTTTTTCTCAATGTTTTATTTGAGAGCACAAACTTAATTACTCTTTGGATCATATTTTGATATTTTTTAAATCGATTCTATCAAATGCATCAATAAATGAAAGTTTTGTGGCGTTGCAGATAATGGCATTTTTCTTATTAGCATATTCTTTAATTTGATAATAGGACCTGAAAGTAAAAATAAATTTCTCTAAAACTTCAGCAAGATTTCTTGTCTTTTCTCTTCCGACTTTATTCATTGGAGCAGGTTTCACATTTCCGTCATCATAAAAATGATATTGACCTACAAGTACATTATTATCTGCATCAACACTTATTTCTTTTAACCAAGAATGATCTACACCAGTAAGATAAATTTGTTTAAAATTTTGTCTTAATGCTAATATCAAAGTAGGAATAACCACATTATGAGGTCTAGCCAATCCTAAGCCCAAATTAAAAAACAATGCATTAGTGAAATTAAAACCTTCAATAGGTGTATCATTATAAAATGTTATTGAAATATGTTTATTTGATAAAATATTATTTACCAGCGTTGCACTACATTTGGCTTTTATCGGTGCATAAATTAGCAAATTCCAACTTGTTTTTTCAATCAATGCTGCGAATAATTTTTGCCTTCCTGTTTTGTATTCTTCTTTTACACTTTCTATCCAAAATTCCGGTGCATGAAGTACAATAGCATTAGGTTTTATTTTTTGGAATTCATCACTCAGTGGAAAATAATTTACGCATATACTAGTTACAGCTTCAAAAAATCTTCGATTATCTTCTAATTCATTTTTCAAACTCGGACCATTCCCAATTATCAAACACTTTTCTTTCGAATTATTTTTCAATGTCATATGACCCAGCTTGGTCGGTCTCGATAAGATCACAACTTTTAATGCTGAAAATAAGGTGTCCCAAACATTAATAAAAAAAGACTTAATATTTCCAACATTCATATCTTACTTTTCATTTCTTATCAAATCCAAACTAAATCTATTCCCTGCCGCAACTTTAACATTCGATACTTCCCCTATAATCTCCCTAAAATACTTAGGATGCAACCCAAATCCAGGTCTCACCGATCGTACATTCTTCTCTGTAAAAACTTCGCCTTCTTCTATATCTTCTGCTACATAAAGGCTTCTCGCAAAATCTTTTCCTTTCCTTTGCTTAGGAGTCAAGTTGTAATCTACTACACCAATAGCTTTTTCAGCATCCCGTACTGCGTTTACCATTGCTGTAAATTCATTCTCGTCCATAGAAAACTCTGCATCAGGTCCACCAATGTCATGATTTAAAATAAAATGTTTTTCTATGATTTTTGCACCCAAAACAGTTGCCACAATTGGAACAGTGCTCCCCATGGTATGGTCTGACAAACCTGCAACTACACCAAATCTCTCTGCCAAGTCTTTGACCATGATCATATTTGCTTCATTTACTGGAGCAGGATAACTTGAAGTACATTTTAGTAATGCAATATCGGAGTTCCCCATTCTTTTGCAAGCATCTAGCGCCAGATTTATATCATCTAACTCTGCAATCCCTGTAGATATGATAATAGGTTTGCCTTTGGAAGCAACATATTCTATGAGTGGAATATCTGTGATTTCAAACGAAGCAATTTTGTAAGCTGGTACTTCTAAATTTTCTAATAAATCAACTGCTGTTTTATCAAATGGTGAAGAAAAACAAATCAATCCTTCTTCCTTTGCAACATCAAATAATGCTTGATGCCATTCCCAAGGTGTGTAGGCTTCCTTGTACAAATCATACAAATATCTGTCGTCCCAAAGGGTACCACCAGATATTTTAAAATCATCATTTCGAACATTCAGTGTCAATGTATCTGCCGTATATGTCTGTAGCTTAATGGCATTAGCTCCAGCTCTTTTTGCTGCACGTATGGTCTCGATAGCAATATCTAGACTTCCATTATGATTTGCAGATAATTCTGCAATGATAAAAACAGGAGATGACTGATCTATTTTATAATTTCCTATGGTCATTCTTTAGATTTAATGTAATGAAAGCTTGTAGCGCCTTTTATGTTTTTCATACCAATCATTTTGTATTCAGCTTTCTCAAATCCTTTAGCCGAAGATACATTTTCTTCTTTGATATAAGCATGAATGATGCATGATTGTTGATTATTTAAAAATTCAGCAGACGCTTTTGAGATTATCACTGATGCCAATCCTTTGCCACGATAACGCTTATCAATAGAAACACCAATTTCCGCATTTGTTTCATCTAATTTTTGAATTCTTACTTGGCCAACATATTTTTGGGGAGCATAATAGAACAAATACATGAAACAATTTTCATCATTTAGTTTACCTTCAAACCAGTTTATATGGTCGTCAAAAGAAATTTCATCTGAATGATAAGAAAATTTCCTTACATCTGCATCATTGGTCCAATCAAAATATAAATGAGCATCTGACATTATTGCCTTCCTGTACAACAATGCTGTATTCCATTTACTGTGTATCAAAACATCTTTAAATATTCCATCATAAAGACAATGCTCTTTTAAGCGTGCTTCCAATTCAAAACCAACATCTTCAATCGTTTTATATAAATGTGGTCTTAGATCAAACGCATATGTAAATACTTTGTGCAATCCAATATTTGTAAATGCAACTTTCTCTATAAGCCCTAAGTAAGTCTGCCAATGAAATTCAAAATATTTCGCTTCAAGCTTTGTATCCATGATAAAAGAAAGCTCTGCATTTTTGTCTATCCAATTGATGTGTACCAATCCACCATAACCAATACAAACATCACCTTCCAAATAGGAAAACAATATTTGATCAGGTTGTTCTTTGTCAAATAATTGTGACACAACATCCGTAAAATATCGCTCTTGATCATCTTCGGACAATGGTTTGGACTGACGGAGATGATACATTTGTTCGTTGCGCCACTTCATTATATCAAATCTGTCTTCGTATCTAATTGGCACAATTTTGTATTGTCCATCAGTGACATCTGCCAGATCGAGTGATTTATATTTGGTTGGAAATATCATTTGCAAAACATTTTATATTTAAATTCCGCCAATTTCCAGTCCGTTTCATTATCTATATCTTGTACTTCTAATTCTGATAGTATGATCGATCCAGTATTATTGGTAATTAAGCTTTTTTGATCTAACAATGGTGAGACTTTTGCCCAATAAAACTGTCCTGCATCATGATATGATTTCTCCAAATCTTGTGATCTTGACAAAGCATATTCAGGATAGAAAAAAGAAATCTTTTGATTATCCAATCTCAATGCTCTTTGAATAGGAAAACCAAATCCTACAGTCGGAAATAAACTATCAAATTCACTTTTTATCATAGTAACAAAAGCCAATTTTAGTTTTTCACCATTCACAAACGGTGCACATGGATAAATGCAACAAACATAATCAAATAAACTACCTATTTTCTCATATTCTAGCAATACTTCTTCTAACACTTGATATGTGGTGGCATAATCATTTGATGTCTCCGTACTTCTCAAAAAAGGTACCTTTGCACCTTGGTTAAGAGCGATTTCAGCTATTTCGTCATCATCTGTAGAAACCATCACCTCATCAAACAATCCTGAATCCAAAGCCGCTAATATGGAATAATCAATAATAGGTTTTCCTAGAAAATCTTTGATATTTTTTCTTGGAATGCGCTTACTTCCGCCTCTAGCAGGAATGATACAGAGATTAGCCATTGTAAAAGCTGTTAATCGTCTCTATCACAAAATCCTGCTCATCATCAGTCAAGGTAGGATACATCGGCAGACTGATACAGTGCTTATAATACGTTTCAGCACTCGGAAAGTCTCCTTCTTTCCACCCAAAAGACCTGTAATATGGCATTAAGTGCGTAGGAATATAATGAATCTGACCATAAATATTGTGCTTTCGCAAATGGGTATAAAGTCCCAAACGATCATCAGCTTCTATGACGTATAAATGGTATGCTTGATCGGGATGATAGCCTGAATGCCCTAAGATATAACTTTTCCCTTCGAATACTTCCGCATATTTTTGTGCAATTTGCCTTCTTCTTGCTAAACCTTCCGTTGCTCTATTAAGCTGTGACAAACCAAGAGCACTCTGGATGTCTGTGATCCTATAATTATATCCTAATTGTTGCATCTCCATGTACCATCCTGGATAAGTCGTTTCACCTTCAACACCATTAGCAAAGTCGATGTCATTTAGATATTGGTCGTCTTGTTTATTAATGCCATGCGTTCTTAATATGAGCAGTTGTTTATAATGCTCTTCATTATTGGTGGTGATCATGCCACCTTCTCCACATGCTATATGTTTGACAGGGTGAAAAGAGAATATGGCCAAGTCTGCATAATTTCCATTACCACATTGTTGGGCTATACCTTTACTATCTGTAAAATATCCACCTGGTGCGTGACAAGCATCCTCAATAATCCATAATCCATATTCATCTGCCAATGCTCTGAATGCTTCTAAATTTACAGCCCTTCCTGCAAAATCTACAGGAATGATACCTTGGTAAGTCCCTTTTGGTGATGATGCTAGCAAAAGTCTCACCTTCTCGATATCCAATAAATAGGTATCAGGATCTATATCAGAAAAAACCACGTCGCCTCCACAATATCGGACACAATTGGCACTAGCTGCAAAGGTGATAGGCGTTGTAATCACTTTTTGCCCTGCTTTAACACCAAGTGTCATGGTACAAAGGTGAAGTGCAGCAGTACCATTTGCCACAGCCACGGCATATTTACATCCTATATATTGTGCAAAAGCATCTTCAAATTCTTTAATTTTTGGACCTTGGGTCAAGTAGATAGAATGAAGTGATTCGACCACTGCATCAATATCATCTTGGGTTATATTTTGTTTGCCGTAAGGTATCATATTTTAAAATCAGGGTACAAGTGTTCGGTAATTAATGCTCTCAAACTATCAACTGTTTCCCACTCAGGATTATTGTCTGACGTGTAATGAAATCCTTTGGGTACCAAGGAAGCATTAAAGTAACTGATATATTTCTCAAGATCCCAAACTGGAACTTGTGGCAATATCACGTAATACTTCCCAAGGTCATACGTAGAATAAGAGTCAGAAGCTGTGATCATCTCTTCATGGATTTTTTCTCCTGGACGGATGCCAACTTCTTTGTGTTCACATTCTGGACCTATGGCTTGTGCTACGTCTGTGATCTTGTATGAAGGAATTTTAGGTACAAATAACTCTCCTCCCCATGCAGTCTCAAGGGCATGAAGAACCATATCAACGCCTGCTTGAAGCGAGATATTAAATCGTGTCATGCTCTTATCTGTAATGGGCAACACGCCATCTTTTTTCTTTTGCATAAAAAAGGGAATGACTGATCCATTGGAACCCATAACGTTTCCGTACCGTACCACAGAGAATTTTATATCTTGTTTGCCACGAATATTGTTGGCTGCGATGAATAATTTATCAGACGTCAATTTAGTAGCTCCATACAAATTTATGGGAGCACATGCCTTGTCCGTTGATAGTGCGACTACCTTACTAACTCCAGAAGATAAAGCTGCTTTGATGACATTTTCTGCTCCACCGATATTGGTTTTTACACATTCATCTGGATTATATTCTGCTATGTGCACATGCTTCATGGCTGCTGCATGTATCACATAATCGATACCATTAAAAGCACGTTTTAGTCTATCGAGATCACGCACATCGCCTATGAAATACCGAATGGCTTTGTACTGCTTTTCTGGATATTCTAGCGCCATCTGATATTGCTTCTGCTCATCTCGAGAGAATATTACTAAACGTTGTATATCAGGCCATTTAGCTAAAATCGTTTTAGTCAATTCCTTGCCCAACGAACCTGTCCCTCCTGTGATTAAAACCGATTTACCATTCATTTTCCTGTATTTATTTGTTTTAACTTGCCTATGTTAAGGATTACGCATTTACGACAGAATCTTTGCTTTGACGAACTTGGGTATAAATATAAAAAATCAACAATCCTAACAGTATCAACGAACTTATCAAACTTATGGTTTCTCCCAAGAAATATGCTTTGGGTCTAAATTCAAATATGACTTCATGTTTTCCCGATGGAATCTTAAGCCCTCTTAACAAATAATTAGTTCGAATATGATCTACTGGTTTACCATCTATGTATGCTTCCCAACCTTTATTAGGACCATACCAAACTTCCGAAAATACAGCAAATTGCTCACCCTCAGTATTTGATTCATATACCAATTTATTTGGATGGTAAGATTTTAGAGTAATAGCTCCATTTTTTGATGGTGTCAAATTGGCTACATAATCTTTAAACTCAGTATGAACAACGGCATCACCAGCTGGGTCAAAACTTGTGAGTGAATCTATTTCTGCATTTGCATCTGGAACTTGGATGATATTGTTAACAAACCAAGCATTTCCAAGTGCAGCAGGATTGCGCTGAACTGTAGGACTTCCATCAGCTCCTTGTAATATAAAGTACTTCGTATTGAGCATATTCAATACTCCTTGGTTGTTTTTGCTGATATGTCTATCAATAATGTCTTGGTATCTTTGTAGTTTTGCAGCATGGTAACCACCTATTGTCTTATGAAAATAAGAAGTACTTGCAGCATTAAATGTGTTGATAGTAGCGTCATACACTCTGAAATTAGGATCGTTGTCTTGCAAAATCTGCGTATCAACTGGTCTAGCTTCAAAATTCTGTTTGTATGTATTTTTAGTAACAAAATCCTTTTTATCTAAATAATCTTTGCCAATTTGTACTAAGTCAAATAAACCTAAAACTCCAATGACTGCAATTAAAATTGTACTATTTATTTTATCTTTTAGAAAAGCCCATATTACCGCAGATATAATAACTATATAAGCCAAACTACGAAATGCTGACGAAGCTAACATTGATTGTCTTTGTTTTAGTAATACATCTATGATTTCTTGATAATTGGCATCTCCTTGGCTACTAAAATCAAACAAACTGCTTCCACCTATCCAAAGCATTGCACACAGACCTCCTAAAATTCCAGCAGAAATGTACAAGGGTTTTAAGAATGTTTCTTTATTAGTAGATTTAAGAATTTCTGAAATACCTAATATTCCCAAAATTGGTATAAAAATAGCTGTGACACTAAGTATTGAACTAGGTGCCCTGAACTTATTCAATAGTGGTAAAGTATCGAAAAGTAATTTGTTAAATCCTTCCATATTCTTACCCAAAGACATGACGAAGGTTAATAATACTGCTCCTAACAACCACCACTTTACTGGCCCTTTTACAGCAAAAAGCCCAAATACAAATAAGAAAAATGCTACGATACCAAAATAAGCAGGACCACTTGTAAATGGCAGCTTTCCCCAATAGGTAGGCGCTTGAAACTCTCTTCTCTGACCGACTGCTTTGCCTAAATCTGAATTTCCGTCTAACCATTCACCAGAACCACCACCTACTGCTTTAGGAATAAATGTGGCCAATAAATCTCCGTATCCATTACTCCACTGGGTAGCATATGTCCATTCTAGTCCGTCAGTTTCACTCGATGATGCCGGTGTATCTCCGGTAGATTTCAATATTGGTGCACCACGCATAGTATCGTTGGCATATTCATATGTTGTCCATAACTTAGATGCAGACGAACCTAATGCAAGTAAAGCAACTACAAGCATCACACCTATAGATTTTGCGAAATTGACTAATTCTTTTTCTTTTATTTTATTTACTAACTCGATTATTACCAAAATACCTAGTGCTAACCCAAGATAATATGTCATTTGTGGATGGTTAGACTGAACATTGAGTCCAAGTCCTATTCCAAATAATGCCGCACCTAATACAAAACGCTGTCTAAAAAGCAATATAACACCTGCGATTACTAACGGACTCGTGAGGATAGTAGCCGTCTTAGTGTTGTGCCCTGCTTCAAACAATATAAAATTATTAGTGCTAAATCCAAATAAAATGGCCCCTATCAAACTCAACCATCCATTCACTCCGAGACATAACATCAGTATGTAAAATGATATCATACCCATAATATATAAACCAGCTGGATAGTTAAAGAACATGGTACCTACCTTTCTAATATAAGATAATTTATTCCCTGGATTTGGTGCCGAAAGTTGATAAGTAGGCATTCCGCCAAACATGGAATTAGTCCAAAGTACCGTCTCACCTGTTTTTTCTTGATAATCGATAGCTTCTTTAGACATACCTTTATATTGAATAATGTCTCCTTGATTTACCACTTTCCCTTCAAATTGTGGCAAAAAGTAAAAAACATTTACTAGCAATATCACCAAAATGTGTAATATATAAGGGTAGATGGCTTTAAAATTGAAATTCATCTGTTTGATTTTTATTTAATAATTATTATCCGAATTCATGATGGATCCTAAATAAGGCGTAATATTAAGGAAAAAAATTATATTTAAATAAAAATATATATCAATTTGATATTTTTATGAATATATAATTACCTATCATTGAGTATTTCATCAGTAAGAAATAACGTTTCTTTCGATCAATTATTTCGATAGTTTTTTAATTCAGCCAAAACTTTTCTGATCTGAACGTATTTTAATTCTATATTGTCGGCAAAACATCTATTTTACTTAAAAATATGTTGGCAAAAGTTTTTATTTGGTAATAAGTCATAATTTTACCATCTCTTTTATAAAAATATAAACCATCGGGAATGAGATTTTTTATTGTATTAATATTGCTTTTGTCCAATACAAATGTCATGGAACTAATGGGTCAGTCAAACTTTTGGCAAAAGAAAGATGAAATGAATCTAAGATCTACCCAAGGAAAAAGACAAATCATTCCTTCCAAATATGAAGTATATACTTTTGATTATCCAGCATTTATAAATTTGATTTCATCAAAAAGCAAGGAAGTTTCAACTGGTGTTATCATAGAAATTCCACTACCTGAAGGGCTTACCACATTTAAAATGGAAGAAACTCCAGTTTTTGATGCGGAACTATCTAATAAATACCCTGGTTTTACATCATTCACTGGCAAAAGTATTGATATCTCAGGATATACATTAAAAATGAGTGTGTCGCCGTTTGGTATTAATGCAATGATCATGCATGACGAGTTAGGTACTATATTTATCGATCCATATACACAACACAATCAAACAGAATACATCGTTTACCACAAAAAAGATTTTAAGAAAAAAACAGGAAATTTCACTTGTGGTGTGTCTAGTGACCATCTAGATCTCGGTCTTGAGAAAGAAGATTTATCATCCATAGAAACAGCTTCCTTACGAGCAGGTGATTGTGTCTTGAGATCATATAGATTAGCATTGGCTTGTACGGGTGAGTATGCTAGTTACCATGGTGGCACAAAAGAAAAAGTATTGGCAGCATATAACAATACAATGACAAGAGTGAATGGCGTGTATGAAAAAGAAGTAGCCATTACTATGAAATTAATAGGAAATACGGATCAATTAATATTTTTAAATGCCCAGTCAGATCCATATACAAATGATGAAGGCTCAATCATGCTGGACGAAAATCAAACAACTGTAAACAATATCATAGGAATATCCAATTATGATATAGGACACGTATTCAGTACAGCAGGTGGAGGTATTGCCCAATTAAGGTCTCCATGTACAGCATCAAAAGCACGTGGCGTAACAGGACAATCAAATCCTGTAGGTGATCCTTTTGATATTGATTACGTTGCACATGAAATGGGTCATCAGTTCGGAGCAAATCATACTCAAAATAATAGCTGTCAAAGAAATAGTACTACGGCTGTAGAACCAGGTAGTGCAAGCACAATTATGGGTTACGCAGGTATTTGTAGTCCTAATGTTCAAAGTAATAGCCATGCAAATTTCCACGCTGTAAGTCTCGGTGAAATTGCAAACTTTATAGTTGCTGGTAATGGAAACACTTGCGCCACAAGGATAGAAACAAACAATCAAAAACCGCAAATCTCCTTACCAAGCAATAGTTATACGATACCTATATCTACATCATTTGTATTAACAGCTACGGCAGAAGATGCTGATATGGATGAACTCACTTATTGTTGGGAGCAAATGAATAATCAAACGGCAACTATGCCGCCAGTTGCGACAAGTACTGCTGGCCCTTCATTCAGAGCATTGCCACCTGATATTAGTCCATCGAGATTTTTCCCTGATTTACAGAGACGATATTCACAATGGGAAGTATTGCCTTCAGTCAGTAGGACCATGAATTTTAGATGCACAGTACGAGATAATAATCCACTCGGTGGTTGCACAGATGAAGCAAATGTGCAAGTGATGACTAATAATCAAGCAGGGCCATTTGTGGTGACTTCTCCCAATACAAGCAGTGTAAACTGGAAAGTAGGATCTCCACAAACTGTCACATGGAATGTCGCAAATACAGAAAAAGCACCTATCAATTGTTCATTGGTGAATATCTTTTTATCCATAGATGGAGGCAAAACTTACCCACATCTAGTGGCAGAAAAAGTACCTAATACTGGTTCACATGACATTACTACACCTTCTCTACCTACCAATATGGCTAGGATTATGGTAATTTCTGATGGTAATATATTTTATGATGTCTCAAATGCAAATTTCAACATTACAGCTACTTTTGCTATTGCAGTATCACCAAGTTATGTGGAGCTTTGTAATCAAAGTCGCATTGATATCAATCTATCTCTTACCAAATTAGACAATGCCAATCAAAACATTTCATTATCTCTCGAGAACCCACCAAGTGGGCTACAGTTCACATTTACACCACAAATGGTAGCACTACCAGGTACTTCTATCTTGTCAATACTCAACCCACAATCACTACCGATCGGAGCATCTTCTATTAAAATAATTGCAACTGTAGGAACGGAGAAAGTGGTCTCGAATATCACAATTTTTAAGGCATCCACCGCACTTGTAAGTGTTTCGAACATTTCACCTATCAATTATGCTGTTAACGTTCCCACAGAAATCGTTATTCTTGAATGGACGTCTATACCGGGTATAAATAAATATCTGGTGGAACTATCCGAGAACCCATCTTTTAAAGAAAATGTTACAGCACTTGAAATAGAAACAAGTTCTCTTGGGACAACCTTAAAATCAGGAAGTATATATTACTGGCGAGTAAAACCAATTTCACCATGCATAAATAATGACTTCGGGTCCACATATTCATTTAAGACAGCGGGCGGAAATGACCAAGTTGGTATTTTATTGAAAAATGAAGTCCTTTTGATTTCAAGAAATGAAAGTGGGATTATAAATGACCAAAAAATAGATTTTGCAAGTTTTGACAACGATCTCTCAAATATTATAATTACTAGTTTGCCATCAAATGGATTATTATTGCTTGATAATATAGTATTGCAGATTGGTGACAAAGTAAGTAAATCATCATTATTAAATAATTTATTAGTTTATAAACACAACGGAAACACTGCTGAAAGCGATGCATTTACATTTGATATCATTGATGATTTAAACAGATGGTTGCCAGGACAAATATTTAACATCAAAATTCGTCAATCTACCCTTGGTGGAGCGGCATTTGTACAAAATGAACTTTTATGTTTTGGTGATCAAGCAGGTAGTATTACAGTCGAAGGTTATGGAGGTACTCAACCTTATCAGTATTCTCTTGATAATATGGTGTACCAAAACAGCAATACATTTGAAAATCTGATTAGTGGAACATATACTTTGTACATTAAAGATGCTCAAAATGTCGTAAAAACTACAAATATCGTTTCCATCAAATCCCCGTCTGAAATAAACATAGGGGCAGAAGTCATTAATTATGATATCATCTTGACCTTATCAGGTGGTACTGGCAATTTGCTTTATTCACTTGACGATATCTCTTATGAACTTGGCAATGTCATTTCTGATCCTGGCAATGGCGAATACGTTATTTATGTTAAGGATGATAATGGATGTAAAGACTCATTAGTAGCAAACTTAAATATACCGACATTAAATGCAACGAGTGAATTGACAAAAGATGTTGTTTGTCCAGGTGATTTTGCAAATATTTTGGCATCTCCACAGGGCGGAATAGAACCTTATGCTTATAGTTTGAATGGTTTGGATTTTCAAAGTGCTCCTACTTTTAACGTCGGGAGTGGAAATTATGTTATTTATGTAAAAGATGCAGGTTCAAAAGTATTCATCACAGATACTTTGAAGACAACCCAAATAAATGACTTTGCAGTTAATTTTTCTCAAAATGGTTTTGTTTTTACTTTCGATATAACTGGAGGTTCACCACCCTATTTAATCGGCAGAAACATAACAAATTTACTTGCACAAAATGTCATAACTTTCCCTGGCAATGGTACATTTAAAGTTTATGTTAGAGATGCAAATGAATGTAGTTATGAATTTAATGTAAGTATAAATATATTTTCAAGTGTAAGCAGAACAGTCAGGAACACAACCTGCTACGGTCTAAATAATGGTTTTTTACGTCTCAGTCCTTCCAATGGTAGCGCACCTTATTTGTACCAATTAGACCAAGGTGATTTCACAACTCAGAGAGAGTGGAACAATCTGTCCGCCGGTGAATATACATTTGCTGTCATAGATAGTAAAAGTGATACTGTAAAAGGCAATATTACAATCACTGAACCTGATAGCCTGATAGTAAACCTTGCCATTTCTAATAATAATCTTACCATTACCACCACAGGTGGTACACCGCCTTATAGACATAGTCTAGATGGAGGAGATGTATTCTTGGGCGCCAATGTATTTACAGAATTACCATTGGGTACGTATAATATTATTGTGAAAGATGATAAAGATTGCTTTAGTACAGAACAAATCATCACTTTAACTGGTGCAAATGATCTGCATGAAAATCAAAATATCGTCATAACACCTAATCCTAGCGATGGATATTTTACCGTAGCATCAGATATTATGTTAGACCCAAATGCTGAAGTTAGTATTATAGATATGCTTGGAAGGCACATAAATGTGAATGCTATCAAATCTCAGAATAGTAATGAAATGCAAATTGATATGATGCAAGTACCAAGTGGTGTTTACCTGATGATCATAAAGTCAAATGATAAACAGTGGTCAGCTAAGATGGTAAAAATGTAGGAAAGTGGTATTTTTTTAGATTAGTAAATTGACATTAAATATTATCTAGTTCATATTGATTTTTATAAAAGTAAATTAGTATCCCAAATAAAAAATCTATTATTTTGCAAAAGTTAGTTTTATTCTTTTGTGTTTTTTTCTAATAGCTCAATTTCTTGTATTTCCTTGAATATATCTCTATCTTTGAAATGTTCTTTTGCCCAATTAAGTTTTTCAGAAAAAAGTTTTGAATCCTTGTACTTGTTAGTCAAAGCTTTATTTATTTTTATATTTGCTGTCATCAATTTCACTTCTTCAAAATTTGATTTCATTTCTCTATTTTTGTTATTAAAAAGGACTGATAATTCAAGCCTTTTTTAAAACGTTCAAACTTTCCTTCTAGTTCCCCATAAAGTATAAAATCTTTATTAATGGTATCTAGGAAGGTATTTAAATATCTACGATATAATCTTGTTCTTGAATGTGTGCTTCCTTTTGCTACCACTAATGCACCATTATAATGTTCGAAAAAATTATATAATGTTGAAGCTACGGTTGCAAGTACCAATTCAGTATCACCATTATCTGACCTAACAAAGTCATCAAATTCATGTTGATTACCATTTGCGTCACCGAAAGCTAAATTATATAGATCTTTAGAAACTAATTGATAAAGTACAATTTTTAATATTCTCCCTTTGGGACCATCACTATAAAAAGTGTAGGTCAAAAGATCTTCCCCAGCTTCAACTGTATATTTTTCTTTACCCATCAGTTCATCTAAGTTCTTATTTTAAAGACTTAATATGCAAAGATAAAAAATACCATTTAAATTCAATATAGAATTACAGTTTTTTAATAATTCAACGCCATGTAAATATGATCTCTATACTCCGAATTCTCTATTCAAATCACTCTAGCAAACTATTTTCCATAGCGATTCTCACTAAACCTACACTGTTTCTAGCGTTGAGCTTAGACAAAAGGCTACTTCTGTGTGATTCCACTGTTTTTAGGCTTATGTAAAGACTATCTGCAATCTCTTGTGTAGTAAACTCTTGTGCGATTAGTTTTAAGACTTCTTTTTCTCTTCTTGACAATTTAGGAAAAAATGCACTACTTTTGGATGATGCCTTCCTTTGATTCATCAGGCCTTTCATGATTGTTTCTGTGACATCTTTGGAAAAATAAGACTCTCCAGATGCAATTGTTCTGATAGCTATTAGCAATTCTTCTCTTCCCGTATTCTTGAGAATATAACCTTTTGCGCCATTATTGAGTATTTCGGAAACAAAACTTTCTTCATTAAACATCGAAATAGCTAACACCTTTATATCAGGATACTGCGCATTCAACTCTTTACAAACTTCTATCCCACTCATACCAGGTAGATTTACATCAAGTAAGATTATATCTACTTTATGTTTTTTTACCAAATCCATAACAGAAGGTCCATCATAACTCCTACCTACTACAAACAAATCTGACTCTACATCCAATATGGACTCAATGCCATCTACAAACATAGTGTGGTCATCTGCTATAAGAATATTTATCATGTATATATATTTAATAATAAAACGAATGGTGCTTATTTGTCGATACAAAGTTACAGTGATTTTATCTATAAAACTTCGGGTAAACCCCCAAAAATAAAAATCGGTGTTTACTATGATGTTTGAAATTCTAAATGTCCGCACCTTTGTAATATCAAAAGTTGATAAAACAGATAGATAATTTGACATCAAAAATATAAAAATGAAGAAGGAGATTTTGGATTTCAGGTTTTTAGTTTCTGTGGTGCTAGTCATAAGTAGTTTATTTGGACAAGCATGGATAGAAGAGTCGGTGGATAAGACTGAAACCCAAAATCACAACTTCATAATCCACCAAACAGATAATGAAAATATTATTTGTTTGGAAAGCAATATTTGAAGTCTTGGTCTAGAGTATGATTGATGAAGGTAGCAATCGATTTATATCATACTCTTTTTAAAATATAAAGGTAGTGACAAATTAAAGAATGCGTCACTGATAAATTTTCTCTTTTTAGGTTTACGGAATGAGCAATATGAGAGTTGGGTGTTGGTATTTTGAATGTTGTAAGAAGTCAGTAATAGATATACGGTTTTAAGACAGTTGCATCGGAAACAACCATTTTAAAATCAATCTTTTTAGTGTGTTTCTTTTATTACTAATATATACAGACCCTTTAATTTTTTCATTTTAAACGATTACTTATTGATTAAAATCGAAAGTAATATCGATGAATGATAATAGACCCCAAAACACCGACCCAACTCGAATATTGGTCATACATTAAAATATCATTATGTGGAGACAATCCGTTGTCTCTGTTATATAAAAGTTGTAAATACTCATTGGGATTTGACTGTTGCATTAAAAGAAAAGGCCCTCAAAAAGTTGAGGGCTTTTCTTTTACCTTTTGAGTACTTTATGAATGGATTACACATGACATTAAACTATTATGGCATCTCACAAAATAAATTACTATTTTTGCATCTGATCGATCATATCAATAAATATATCTGAGTTGCGTATCATCTTAACTTTTCTAATCATCTTTTCTTTCCGACAGGATATTTTATCCCAATTCAGTCAGGATAGTACTTATTCATACCAAGAATTAAATAGAATATTAGAAACTGCGCGTGAAAATAAAGATCAAAAAACATTGGCTCAGGTATACCTCAAACTCGCTGATTACGAAGGAGACATCTTCGGAGATTATCGTAGGGCTTTAGAATATTACAAGTGGGCATTAGAATATTTTAAGGTAACAGGTGACAGTAGCAGAGTCTATGAAACTAATTTTTATCTTGCACAAAGATACCTACAAGCAGGTTTTGTAGATGAATCACTTACCATACTTCTGAATTTAGCTGATGTACATTCAAAAAGTAATAATCAAATCGTCTTAGCCAATATATATTTTGAAATAAATAAAGTATATAAACGACGTGGCGATTATGAAATGTCCCTTGACTATTTAGAAAAAGCTGTCGCTATTAATCAAATTGTCAAGGATACTACCCTATTGACAAATATCTTATTTGAAAAAATCGCTTCTTTTGAGAATAATTTTGATCTCGATAGTGCATTGGTGACAGCCTATGATGTTTTTTCCATCAATACTGCAATTAATAATCAGCAAATGGTGGCTAAAAGCTTATTTCATATCGGCTACATTAATAAACTAAAAAAGGATTACGCAAAAGCTATCAAATATTTACACAAAAGTGAGATACTATTACCGTTCTTACCTTACAGCGAAAACCGTAAAGCTATCTACAAAGAACTTTCTAATGTATATTCTATTGTAGGAGATTATGCACAGGGTTATTCTTATCTTTTAAAGTACACACAACTCAATGATAGCATCCTGAATAAAACAAGGCTAGAATCTATAAATAATCTAGCTTTAAAATACGGTTCTAAAGACAAACAATCAAGTATAGAAATACTAAAAATTGATAAACTCAATGCAGAGCAACAAAATAAAGCTCAACGTAAAACATTGTACGTCCTAGCGATTGGGTTAATTTTAGTACTTGGATCGATCTATTTTATCATTAAATTCTATGATCAACGAATCACAAGTGCAAAAATCATCACCCAACAAACAGAAGAGATCAACCATCAAAAAATACGGGAACTTGAAGATAGTATAAAGATGAGCTCCATGATTTCGGTGATAGAAGGTCAGGAAATAGAACGGGAACGGATAGCCAAAGACCTGCATGACAGTCTCGGTGGATTGTTGAGTACGATCAAATTACAGTTTGACCACGTGCGATCAAAACAAGAAAACATGGTCAATCTAAAGGAATATAACCAAGCTTACAAACTACTCGATACTGCAGTGGAAGAAGTCCGTACCATCTCCAGAAACCTGCAACCCGGGTCGTTACAAGACTTGGGATTGATACCAGCCATTAAAGATCTAATCAATAGATTTGAAGGTGAAGCTTACCCTGATATCTACTTTCAATATTATGAAATGCCTGAAAAGATAGACAAAATGATATCCTTGTCTATCTATAGAGTCATACAAGAATTGCTCAATAATAGTTTGAAACACGCTAATGCCAACGAAATACTTATCCAAATAAATACGGAAGATGACGAATTAGTGATACAATACGAAGATGATGGTGTAGGCTTTGACCAAGAAAATCTAGTAAGAAAAGGCATGGGTCTCGAAAACATAAAATCTAGGATCAACTATATGCATGGATCTATCAGCATTGACTCTCAAAGTGGTAGTGGGATATCCGTTTTGATCCGCATCAAACACCAATAAAATCATGTGGAACCTAGAAAAAGAGCTTCTGCTACCGAGTCCTTTGGTATCCATAAATTTACCATTGACCATAGAAAAAAACATCCATCTATACATAAAACGTGAAGATCTGATCCACCCGTGGGTTTCAGGCAATAAATGGCGAAAGCTGAAATACAATCTAGATTTTACACTCCAAAACAATATCCAAACGATTATAACTTTCGGTGGCGCTTTTTCCAATCATCTTTATGCTACAGCAGGCGCTTGTGCACTTTTGGGTATCAAAAGCATAGGCATCATCAGGGGAGAAGTAGACCATCAAAATCCTACATTGAAGTTTTGTTTGGAAAAAAACATGACTTTGATTCCTGTGTCAAGATCCGCATATAGAGAAAAAGAAGCATCAAAAGAAATCCAAGATATCATCCAAAAATATCCTGATGCTATGGTCATTCCCGAAGGTGGCACTAATCAACTTGCATTAAAAGGTGTAAGTGAAATATGGGATGAAATTAACTATCAATTAACCAAAACTCCACACTACATCACCCTATCAGCAGGTACGGGTGGTACTACAGCAGGATTGCTATCATACAATAATTATCCTACCCAAATCATAAGTTTTTCTGCTCTAAAATCGGACCACCTAGAAGAAGAAATCTTATCTCTAACTAGCTACAAAAACAAAGAAAAACTAAATATGGTAAACGAGTATCATTTTGGTGGATATGGCAAATGGACGGACGAATTAATACAATTCATAAGTGATTTTGAATCTATGACTGGCATACCACTAGATCATGTGTATAATGGAAAAGCCGTGTTTGGACTGCTAAAAATGATTGAAGATGATTATTTCCCTCAAGGGACTACGATTGTGCATGTGCATACAGGAGGGCTTCAAGGATTAGCGGGATTAGAGTATATGAGAAATAAAATTTAACTATTCAAATACTCAGTTTTGTAACCACCCACGTGAATTCTATTTTCTTTGATTTTTTTATCATTTAGAATATAATTGACCACTCCGAAAACTAACAAAGCAAAAGATATACCATAAAAAACATAACTAATAGTAATACTAGACTTCATGTCCAATAAGTTATGAACACTAAGGCCTGCTACCAAAAAATACATAGAGGTACGCAAAAAGGACAAAAACGTACTTTGATTTGCAAGTATCGTTCGTTGCAGTGCAAGATTTTCTCGTAGTATGAGGTCTTTATTTTTATTTTCTAGGTCCATTATTTAAGTCAATTCTTATTACAATATATTCAAAAGAACAAAGGTAGGTATTTCACCGCGATCAATGTAGGCTGAAATATAAAATTATACATTTTTACTTTACAATTTCAGTGAAAATATTATCTTTGTATTTCACAAATTCTCAGAACCTAAAACAAATAATATGTCGGCGTACAAACAATTATTAACCTTTTTGCTAGTCATTTCCTATCAATGCTTAGTCGCTCAGACTCCCAAAATGATACTGCCTGATCTTACAAATAGACAAGTGGTCATCAACAAAGGTTCTGAATTGCTAAAAGCTGAAAAATTAGCAACAGGCAATCCTAGTTTGATGGAAAGTGATTGGAATGTAGTACTCCGTAATTTATCTTCATTCAATCATACGAGTCAAGTGCCTACGATAGAATTTAAGAAGCTAAAATCAATGGCTAATGAAGTAAGGTCTACTGTACCTGATCGTATGAATGACATAAAAAACACACCAAGAAGTGCTGTAAATACACCTATTTTGAATAGAAATTTCAAAGGTAATGCACGTGACCAAAGTGTCCCTATGGACAATTCTATGGCTGTCTCTAGAAATGGTTTTATTGTGTCTGCTATCAATACCAATGTAATATTTACAAATCCTGCGGGCACTATTACTTATCAAAAAGCATTCTCAGACTTTTTCACTTTACTTAATCTAGGTACAAGAATGTATGACCCTAGAGTCATCTATGATGTAGAACAAAATAAGTTCATTTTTATGTGTTTAAATGGTTCTGATCCTACCACGACGCAATTATGTTTTGCCTTCTCAAAGACTGAAGATCCTAATGGAGAGTGGCATTATTACAAGGTAGATGGCAATCCTTCGGGAGACAATAGATGGTTTGATTATCCAAATGTAGGTGTATCTAAAAACGATCTTTATGTTGCAGGCTTGATGCGAGATATTCCAGGCGACTGGCAGTATTCTGTTCTTTATCAGTTAGATAAAAATGCTGGTTTTGCAGGTCAAGATTTGACCTTTAAATATTATAACGAGCTTAAAAATGCGGACAATGCACCTTCTTTTAATCTTGTACCTACACCTTCTGCGTGGGACTATCTATCAGGTCCAGGTATGTATTTCGTAAGTAATGAAGCACTAGGTGGAGATACTTATAACCTTTATTACACGACAGGATCGTTAAGTGATGACCCTTCACTTATTTCATTACAAACCAAAGGATTGGCTACTCAATTAGCGCCTGATGGACGTCAGAAAAACAGTCCTAATGTGTTAAATACTTTTGATAGTCGTATTTGGTCTGCACTTTATCACAATGGCACCATCCACATGGGTGGACATGTCAATACACCTAATGGTGACGTAGGATTGTTGTATGGAAGAATGGATGTGGAGAATGTTAGTTTTGAAGCAGATGTATTGACAAATGTGGGATTAGATTATGCATTCCCTTCTTTTTCGGCTTATGGAAAAAATGAAGAAGATGCTGAAATCCTAGTCAACTATTTGGTATCAGGCATCGATTTGTTACCTGGACAGGAACAACGATCATGCCACGGTACAGGTGCAACGTTTATGTGGAGCGATCCTGTCAGGCTAAAAGATGGATCTAGTCCTGTAAATGTTTTGAGTGACAATAATGAGCGATGGGGCGACTATACGACTTCATGCAGAAGATTTATAAATGGTCGTGTGGAGACATGGGTAACAGGCTGCTATGGTGAAGGTGGAAGTTATGGTACTTGGCTGGGTCAATATGTTAATGAAGATGAATTTAGCACAAAAACTATGGCTGAGTTTGTTGCAGATAAAACCACAGTTGCAAAAAATACTGAAATCACTTTTACTGATTTAACACAAAAGAATCCTACCGCATGGTCTTGGACTTTCGAAGGTGGTGTACCTGCGACTTCTACAGATCAAAACCCAAAAGTAGTATTCCCTGCTGATGGTTCTTATGATGTCACCTTGGTTGTACAAAACGAACTAGGTAAAGACACATTGACAAAGATAGACTTTATACATATCCAAGATCCTGTAGCGCTTCCTGTAGCAGAGTTTACCGTGGATATAGATACAATATATAGAAATGATACTGCTAGATACACTAGTCTGAGTTCTGACAATGTAGTTAATCATAAATGGACATTCCAAGCTGGTAGTCCAATGACGAGCACATTAAAAAATCCAGTTATTAGATATAATACTGCTGGTTCGTTTGTGGCTTCATTAACCGTAAGTAATATCGCTGGAAGCAACACAAAAACAAAAACAAAATATATCACTGTATTAAATAGATCGGTTCCAATAGCTGATTTTTCATCAGACAAAACCAATCTTATGGCTGGCGAATCTGTCACATTTAATGATCTGTCTTCAGGTGGACCTAGAGAGAGAGAATGGACTTTTGTAGGTGGTAATCCATCCACATCATCACTGAAAAACCCTGTGGTCGTCTATAACCAAGATGGATTATATGAAGTATCTCTAAAAGTGACCAATGAACTTGGCGAAAATACAGCCATTAAAACTGGTTACATTCAGGTAGGTCAAGTTGGAACAAATGATGTGTCGCTTATCTCGAATGCTAAGTTATATCCAAATCCTGTTTCTAATGGTAAAATCACTTTAGAATTTAATACAGAAAAGACGCAAAAACTGAATTTCAAATTGTATGATACACAAGGAAAATTAGTTAAAATACTTTATGAAGACAGGGTAAAAGCAGGTTACAATGTATTTTCTTTTAATGCTGAGATGCTTACCAATGGCAATTATTTCTTAAATATCTCAAGCGAAAAAGGTCAAACAAAAACAATATCTTTAGTTGTAAATCACTAAAAATGAACAAACATCTTCTAAAATATTTCTTTGTGTACGTGACACCGATACTAGTGTTTGTATCTATTTATTTAGGCGGGATATACAGTTATATTGCTATAATCTATGTTTTTGGGTTGATACCATTTCTTGAACTTTTTTTCAGTGGTACGACGCAGAATATGAATGAAATAGAAGAATCTTTAGCCATTCACGATAGATGGTATGACTTGCTTCTTTATAGCCTTGTGCCTGTACAAGTGGCATTGCTTATCTATTTTTTGTACAGCGTGGATGATGATTCTTTGTTATTGTGGGAGAAAATTGGTTTAATGACAGCTTATGGTATGTCTTGCGGCGCACTAGGTATTAATGCAGCACATGAACTGGGTCACCGCATTTCTTGGTATGAACAAATGATGAGCAAAATTCTACTTGCTACTACACAATATATGCATTTTTTTATAGAACACAATCGTGGACACCACAAAAATGTATCTACAGATGAAGACCCTGCATCAGCAAGATATGGGGAAACTGTATATGGATTTTTCATACGATCCATCAGAGATAGTTGGCTGTCTGCGTGGCATTTAGAAGGCAAAAGGTTGGCGGCAAACAAACAAGGATTTTGGAGTTTACATAATGAAATGCTAAGATTCCAAATTATACAATTATTGATATTGGCAGTCATCTTCTTAATTTTTGATTGGCAAGTTTTATTGTTTTATTTAGGTGGTGCAACAATAGGCTTTCTTCTTTTAGAAACAGTCAATTATATCGAACATTATGGACTTCGACGAAAACAAATAGCGGATGGCAGATACGAAAGAACATTGCCAATTCATTCATGGAATTCTAATCATTCTCTAGGTAGGATACTATTATTAGAAGTAACTCGCCATTCAGATCATCATTATTTGGCCAATAGGAAATATCAGATTTTAAGACATTTTGACGAAAGTCCACAAATGCCTACAGGATATCCTGGTATGATGCTTTTGTCGCTGATACCACCGTTGTGGTTTAGGGTGATGCATAAGCAAATAGAAAAGTATCGAGCAACTTCTGAAGGTGGTGCGTTGGCTTGATGTTTAAATTTTTTCAAAAGTTGGAAGCTTTAACAAACTTTAGCTTAACGATGACGCTAAGCTTTTATTAGTGCAAACTTAGCTTAAGAGTTTGTTTTTGGCGTTTTTTATTCGACAATGTAAGTTTTTCAAAAGCTGGAAGCTTTTGCCACATTTAGCGGAGACGATATTTTTGCAAACAAGTTTGCAAGTCCTAAATTATAAAATTCAAAAGCTAGAAGCTTTTGCTACATTTAAATACCTATAAATAATTGCAATAACAAAATATTTAACTTTCTTTGCTTTTAAATTCAAAACAAAGCCAAGATATGCCTACCAAAAACAACTTACTCATTTGGACCATCACCGTTGCAGTTTCAGGATTCCTTTTCGGATTTGATACAGCAGTCATTTCGGGTGCAGACCAACCTATACAACAACTTTGGAATACTTCTCCTGCTTTTCATTCATGGTTTATTATGTCTATGGCACTTTGGGGAACGGTGATTGGAGCACTTTTGGGTGGATATCCAACTGAAAAATATGGTAGAAAAAATACGCTGTTTTGGATTGGTGTTTTATATCTTGTATCTGCAGTAGGTTCTGGACTCGCTTGGGATCCTTACTCATTTTCTATATTCAGATTCATTGGCGGACTTGGTGTAGGAGCGTCGTCTGTAGCAGCTCCTATTTATATTTCAGAAATTGCGCCTGCCAAAAATCGTGGTAAATTAGTAGCCGCATATCAATTTAATATCGTGTTAGGAATCTTAGTAGCTTTTCTATCAAATTATCTAATTGGGGAGTTTCTTGGAGTTGGTCAGTGGAGATTAATGTTAGGATTAGAAGCGCTTCCTGCTTTGATATTTTGTATCATGATTTTGAAAGTTTCTGAAAGTCCAAGATGGTTACTTCTCCACAAACATGACGAAAAAAGTGCTGCAGACATTTTGGCCAAACTTAATCCTGGTGAAGATATAAATGCACTCATCCAAGACATAAAATCTTCCGAAAAAGCAGGAGCTAGAGCTGAAAAATTCTTTACCAAAAAATATAGTCTGCCTATTTTGCTAGCATTTCTACTAGCATTTTTTAATCAAGTATCGGGTATCAACTTTGTCCTATATTACGCGCCAAGGATCTTTGAGATGGCTGGTCTTGGTGCTAGTACTGCCCTACTCTCTTCCATCGGCATCGGCATTACTAATTTAGTATTTACTATACTTGGTGTTTATTTGATAGACAGAATGGGGCGTAAAAAACTGATGATCATAGGATCGATAGGTTACATAATAACCTTATCTGTGATAGCGTGGGCATTTATGACGAATGCAGGTGGGACAGTGGTTGTCGTTTTTGTTTTTGGTTTTATAGCTGCACATGCCGTGGGTCAAGGAGCAGTGATATGGGTATTTATCTCTGAGATATTTCCCAATAGTATGCGTGCATTTGGACAAGCTTGGGGTACGGGCATACATTGGATTTTTGCAGCATTAATCACCGCTTTTACACTCCCTGTGATCAGTATGCTTGGAGACAATCCATGGCCTTTGTTTGCATTCTTTGGATTTATGATGTTTTTACAATTGCTTTTCACCTTGTTTATAATGCCTGAGACCAAAGGTGTGAGCTTGGAAGACTTGGAAAAGAAATTGCTGAAGTAAAGGTAAGTTTATCAACTCAAACAAAATAATTAGCTTTTTTAAAACTCCACCAATCCATTAAATATAAAAAACATTTCAACGGATTGGTGGACTATAAATAAGTTTAAGCCATTGAATGCATGCCTACTTTATTGCCCTCAGTATCTATAAACATTGCCATAAAACCAAACTCTCCCAAGCTTGTCTTCGGTACGATTAGGGTACCTCCTGCTGCTTCGACTCTTGATGCTTCTACGGCAACATCATCGCAGTAAAAATAAACCATGGTACCTGATGTAGAAGGCACATTATCTGCTGATTTCACCAATGCGCCGCCTGCCCCTGCTGCACCTTCTGCGCCTGAACCCATCATATACATAGGAGAATCTGGCATATCGACGTACTGCATTTCTAATTGAAACACTTCGCTATAAAACTTTTTTGCTCTCTCGAGATCTGTTGCTGCGATCTCAAACCAAACTACTGGATTGCTCATAATATTTTAATTTTTGTGATCACAAAATTAATCAATACTTACACATTTGCAATTGACATAGGTCAAGTTTAGATTATATTTTTATTTATATTGTTTATGCATGTTACTTTTTCTTTATGGAATCTCTTCTTAATCTGCTGAGAGATGTATTTTTAATACCTAAATGTGAAGCGATATGTTTGAGATGAGCTTTTTGAATGATGTCAGGTTTTTCTTCACCAAGTTTTAGATATCTTTCAGCGGCAGTTTGGGTGATCATGTGTATGTTCCTTTGTTTGAGTTTAAAAAGTTCTTCTGTCATCCAATTTCTACCCCAATCGCTGAATCCCCTAAGTGTCAGAAATAATTGTTGGAATACTGGAAAAGGTATTTTGTACAATACTACTTCCGAAAGCGCTTGGATACAACTTTCGCTTGGTTTTTGTTGAAAAAGTGATACCACTTCTATCACTATGTCTCCTTGACAATAAAATTCAGTCGTCATTTCTTCATGATTAAAATCAATGACATATGACCTTAGAATTCCTTCTTTGACAATATAATATCCATCTGAAATACCACCAAATGATAAGATATTTTCACCTTTTTTAAATCTGACTTCAAAATGGGCATTTTTTATTTGGACCATTTCTTGCTCATCAAATCCTCCATTTTGGTACACTAATGTTAATATATCTGTCATTAATTATTGATTTAAAATTAGGTTACCCAACTTCCTTTTTATACTCTGCCGGCGTTTTACTAAAGTACTTTTTAAATACTGCACCGAAATAAGAAGGATCTGCAAAACCACATTTAAATGCTACTTCTGAAATAGTCCACTGCCCATTCTGGAGCAGTGATGCTGCTTTTTCTAGCTTCAAGATGGTTGTGTATTGTTTTGGAGACATGTCTAGTTCAGCTTTGAAGATCCGTTGCAGTTGTCTTACACTGACATTTATTTCAGCAGCTAATCGTTCTACAGGAATATCTTCGTCTATGTACTGTTGGATATAACTTTTTAATTGAGTGATTTCTATTGATAATGTTGGTTCTTTAGGTTTATTTTCTACAAAGTTTGTTTCATTCTCTTCGATTTCAGAAGATGCTAATTTCTGTTTTTTCTGTGGAAAATTTCGATAAAAACGGAGTCTGCTGTTTTGATACCAAAGCCCACCAAACAAAGATAATACCAAGACAACTAAACCTAATTTCAAAACAATAGAAGAAGATTGGTAAGTCGTTAATAATGAATATTTCCAAGTAGGAGCTCCTACAAGACGAACAGAATGCCAATCATTGGGAAAACCGAAATCTGATTTACCACTTAGATTAATAAAGTTCATAGATGGCGGATGGAAAGTATCTGCCCAAGATGCCATATCAGCAGTGGTGTCTATGTCATTATTGCACAAATCTATCCTAAATTCAAATCCTTCCTTCGGTATGATACCTATTGCACTCCATGGTACTGCTATTTCTAAGCTGTATTCGCTATCGAGATCAGTGGTATCGTTGATAGTTCCAATAATGTTGGATTTTGTTTGTACAACGATATTTGTTCCTTCGTGATCTTTGGGTACATGACTACCATGCTGAATTTGTTGTTTATCTCCTTTGAAAACTGTTTTTTCGCCTGTCAAACTGATGAGAAGCTGATAATCATTCAGATCCATTTTGTCCCGACTATCATTTTTGCCATCTATATAAATTTCTACTGCATCATTTAGGTATAATCTCGCATTATTATCGCCTGTTGCATTGACGCAAAGTTGACTATCCGATACTTTAAAAGCAGCATATAAATGTTCTGAATCCCAATATAAACCACTCGCCACTTGATTGCGGTAAGCTGGTCTAGATGTATGTTTTATTTCTAATGGCAATGTCCATTCATCTAGATGACCATCGATAGACATAGGAATAGGTGTGTAAGGTATCGTTATATCTTGTTGCGCCATCAATGGAGCAAACAAAGCACATATCAGCAAAGTTACAAGATAAAACTGTCGCATATTTAGGATAATCAGTCGCAAAATTAACAGAATAGTACGACTATATGTCAGAATTTTGCCTTCAAATAAAAATATATGTTCAGAATACAAATTTGGATTTTTATTATGGTTATGATCAATGGAATGAGTTCGCTTTATGGACAAGTTCCTGCCTTCCCTGGTGCAGAAGGATTCGGTGCTAAGGCAAGTGGAGGTAGAGGTGGTCGAGTGATTTATGTGACTAATTTAAATGCGGATGGCCCTGGATCACTCCAAGCTGCACTCAATGAAAATGGTCCTAGATATATACTATTCAAAGTTAGTGGTGTGATCCCTACTACAGTAGAAGTACCACCAGGACATGGTGATTTTACCATTGCAGGACAGACGTCACCTGATGGCATTATTGTTAGGGGATTTTTGAGTTATAATGAAGAACAAATTTCCAGTGAAAACATCATCATCAGACATTTACGATCTAGAATAGGAGATACTGAACAATATCCGACTCCACATTGGTTAGCAGAAGATGGCATAACTTTGGGTGGTATCCGGCATGCCATTATTGATCATTGTTCTTTTGCACATGCGAGTGATGAAGCGGTAGATATCTCGCGATCTTCTTTGCTGACCATACAAAATTGTTTGCTAGCAGAAACACTAGGTGGACATAGTTATTTGGGAGGTATGTTGATCAATTATTCATCTGCTCAAAGCCGGCTGGACAGCTTGTCTATCCACCATAATGTATGGAATAGAATCGGCGGTAGGATGCCAGAAATAAGTTGTGAATCGCCATACTGTGATGGAAAAACCATTAACATTGAGCTGTCCAATAATCTTGCATGGGACCCAAGGATAGAGTTGTGGTATGAAGGCCCTACTCCTAATGGTCATTTTAGTTTAAATCTGAATGCTATCAATAACTTTTATCACGCATCACCAACATACAGCAATGGTATGTATCATTTCGACCTATTAAATTTTGAAGGAAACAATTTATTTTTTGAAGGAAATAAGATGAATCTTTATGATGAATATAGCGATTACGAGCTTTTTTATTGTTGTAATGATTTTAACCAAGGACATCCCAATACAAACTTTGGCGTTGCCAATTTATTATCAACAAAACATACATTCCCAGCCATCTCTTACACCACAACAGAAACACTTGCAAGTGTATTGTCAACATCAGTTGGTGCTTTCCCGAGAGATGAAATGGACATGAGACTTATGAGCAATATCAGGGATGGCATCATAGATCTTTTGACCATTGATGAAGACCATTATGACGATGCTTTTACGATTACCAATGAAAAACAAGCGCCACTCGATAATGATGATGATGGTATGCCAGATTATTGGGAGATGATGCAAGGATTAGATATCCATTCGCAAGACCATAATGGGACGAGTCTATCAAATGATATTTATGGTGTGGCAGGATATACCAATCTAGAGTGTTACTTAAATTGTCTGTCAGATGCACTGGTAAATGGAGGCAGTAGCTACGCTTGTGGTATTCAATTAGAAGGTACTTCTCAACTTACTCAGGATCCAAAACTTGAATTTGACATCTATCCTAATCCGGCTAAAGTAGAAATTCAGTTTAAGGGGCTAAGCGAATTATCTCAAGTAAATTGTAAAATCATGAATGTCGCAGGTCAGATTGTATTAGACCAACCAATCCAAACAAATACAGTCTCTGTAGCCCATTTAAGTGCAGGTATTTATTTTATAGTTTTAGAGACCGAAAATAGCGAGATGTTCAGGGGTAAGTTGGTGATTTTATGATAATGGTGGAATTTTGGATTTGATGGAATGATTTAAATGATGGATTTACAGATATTATTAAAGCAGGATACATTAGCTTTTGATCGTTGTGATTCTTTTTATTTTCAATAGATGATGGTGAGCTTAAAATGATTTAATTATATAATATTATTGACTTTTATTTTTACAAATTTCATAAAAGAAAGAGCTATTCCAAATGAATTATTTGATAATAAATGAAAGTTTTGTTGTCACTTAAAATCGTAAATGGATTAGTTGTTTTATATTTTTAAAAAAAATAATAGTAATCTGCATAATTCTAAAATAAATGCGTAACTTTGTGTGCAACAAAAAATGAGTTTATTGGGAATTTGGTGATCATCTAATTTTAGAAAATTCGATTCGAAATTTTTTAAAATTTTATCCTTAATAATCCTAATAAAGATTGTCAAAGTTATTTACATTATCACAACAGTTTTCCCATGCATCTACGTTATTTTCTTTTAGCTTTTTCTTTTAACATGATGACCTTTGGAACTATCTTTGGTCAATGGACAAGCCAAAAACTATCATCAAAACGTAATAATATATGCAGTTGTCAAGTAAAAGAAAAGTTGTTTTTTATAGCTGGCAGAGATAAAAACAATAACCCGACCAAAACAATTGACATCCTAGACTTAAGTACAAACACATGGACAGTCAAACAATTAAAATCATCCAAAAGCAGACCAGAATGTATTGTCATAGATGGTAAAATATATGTAAGTGGAGGGTCAAATAACGCTGTAGACTCTAAAGTCTTAGAGATTTTGGATGAAGAAGGAAACTCATTGCGTACCATTACAAAACCGAATGTATCCAGTGATTTAATGGCTTCCCTTGAAAGTAAATTGTATATGGTATCATACGACAACTTAGACGTTTATGATACTAAAAATGATAAATGGACATATTTTAAAATTCCTATCAAAAGAGAACCGTCTCTACCAAGAGATAATTATGCAGTCGTGGCACTTACCAACCAAATATTGATAGCAGGTGGAAATTATTATGGTGACGAATATAAAGAAGTAAGTATTTTTGACATTAGAATTAACCAATGGACACAAGATTCAATGTCAAATATAAGATATGGTTTATTAGGTAAGACTCATGATAATAAAGCTTATTTTATTGGTGGTCAAGATGGTGATTATAATTATTACAAAACCATAGAAATTTACGATGAGCAAACCATGAAATGGGAGTTAGATAGTTTATCAAGAGGCAACAGATTTGATATGTCCGTGGCCATTCATGATGAAAAAATGTTTGTAGCTGGTGGCCAAGTTTTTGGAGCTGCTGACCAATTTATTGATTTAGTTGATGTTTATGATTTTTCAAATAAACAATGGTCTACACTAAAACTGCCTACCGGAAGATCATATATGACTGTCATCGGAGCTAATAAAAACGTCTATTTTGCAGGAGGTAGATCTGATGAAGAAGACATTACAGACATTGTCGATATTTATTCCTTAGTTCCTATCAGTTCTACAGAAACAGAACAAACTTATAGGTTGTCTATCTTTCCCAACCCTGTAGATGGTGAGATCATTTTACAACTGCCTGATGTATCTCCGTCTGATGTAGTACAATACCAAATATACAATTCGACAGGTATGTTATTATTAAAAGGTGAATTAAATAGTAGTTATAAAATTGATGCACATAATCTAATCAAAGGAAATTATTTCATTAAGGCTTTCAACCAGCAAATGGATAGGACATATGTTGTGCCATTTATAAAAATATAAACTATGTGTGAAAATAGTTATTTGCTGAATTGATGATTTTGTTAGAATATTTGATTTTATAATTTGTCTAAGTTGTGTAAGTTTCGCATTATTTATGGTTTGATTTAATGAAAAGCAAAGCTATAAGTATGTGTTACATTTTATTTCTTGAAATGATTACAATCGAAAAATGAAAAGATAATAAAGGTCTTCAATTTTTAAGGATAAGGAACAGTTCTATATGCTTTAGTCAAAACCTTACAGTATACTTATTTACTTGATTTACTGATATGAATTTGTTCCTTCATTTACCTTATTCTTTTATTTCTACCAAGTTTTCAATGGTAATATTGCCATGATTGGTCATAGCTTTAAAGGTCGCGCCTTCTTTATTATTTTGTAAGAGGATATTTTTGAGAAAGATGTCCCCTTGGTTGTAAAAAGCACCGCCATTTACTGCTGAGTTCCCTTCACTTATACGCAAGTCTAACAAATGTAATGAAATGCCCGTAGGTATATAAAACAATCTATTAGCAAAAGCAGCACTGAGTTTTGTATGACTCATACCATTGCCTTGAATAAAAAGATTATAAGGGATTGAAATTTCTCCATTATTCACATTTTGAAATATATTGTCAGTTGTAGGCTCGAAAAATATCGTATCATTAGGACAAGAAGACTGTATCGCCAGTCTAAGACTACCAGGCAGATTATCAACTGTCTGTTTCACGGTGGATTTTGTGTTAATTCTTGATTTACCATCAAGTCCCCACATACTCATAGTATCTATACATAACCAATCTAAAGCTGTCACAGCCACATCTACGATACGTGGTGTATGGGTATAAATCAAGGTAGTATCCCCACTTTGCCAATCAGGCGCGGTGATTACCCCGTCATTATTATTTACAGATAGGTCATTCGCTATTGTACCAGTTGATTCATTGAGTGGCCAATGCCCTATCAATCTGCTATAGTCAGGATGACTTGTTGTCAGCGGTGTACATTTCCATTGGTCTAAAACGGATTGAGTGATCACCTTATTCCACAATCTAACTTCTTGTACTATACCTGTATAATCTAGATTGCCTAGAATATCTGCTCCAATGGTTATCGGTCCATTATTTGTGATGTCTCCAATGCCCACCATGCTTGTACTTCCTTTTACTACACCGTCTTCATATATAGTGATCGTACCATCTCTATCAAATGTAGCTGCCAAATGATGCCACTCATTGTTGGCAATTGCACCACCTGTGTTGATATCGCGTCTGCTACTGCCATCACCTACATTTACCTTCCATTCAGGACCTGAAGGAAATTTAAATGACATTACAAAACCATCGTTATTACCACTTGCCCAATTTTTATTGCCCATGATAGCTACGTCACCAGCCGAGGCAGTCCTTACTCGACACTCCATTGTAAAATCAGTAT